>Ga0257113_1000099_pt1 | contig 23904 bp, 16 predicted proteins | sample LP_taG_4_FD_191568 | JGI IMG/M metagenome (GOLD analysis project Ga0257113, IMG submission 191568) | Marine microbial communities from Northeast Subartic Pacific Ocean, Canada - LP_J_2015_P26_2000m | ecosystem: Environmental > Aquatic > Marine > Oceanic | place: Canada: Northeast Subartic... | reverse complement strand
CCTTATCCGTGCGGGGCAAAAAACAGATGGTGAAAACCACTTAGAACAAGCAGAGCGGGTACGGGCCGCACAAGCAAAAATTGACCACTTGGAAAATACTGTCCGGGCCTTGCCCGATGATCCTTACTCCTACGCTGCATTGGCCTTTGCTCTGCGAAAAGTTAGAAGGTATAATGATGCTATGCATTCCTATAAAGTAGCCCTGTACCTCGAACCGGAAAATTTCGACATATGGAACAATGTGGCAAATCTTTATCTGCTCCAGGGAGATACAATCACAGCGCTTGCTACATACAATTATATTGTTGACAGGAACCCTACGTTGACAGATATATGGCTGAACATGGGCGTTGTTTATGCTCTTTCAAACCAAAAAACAAAAGCACGCAATGCCTGGAAACAGGTGCTTACTTACCAGTCAGACAACGCAGATGCCCTCAACTATCTGAAAAAATTAAATGGTAATTAATGTTTGATTTCCGGGAAATGTGGGAAATGATCATTGACCTCAGCTTCAGATAACTCAATTAAAAAATTGCTTATACGCTGGCAAATAAAATCTAGATACTGTTTTCCCTTCTCAGCTGTTGCCAGGCGAGGATCAGAGTTTCCACAATGATCATTGAGGTTGGAAAATTTCCGGCTGGTTTTTATCCACCCTCTATCCAAAGCCTCAAATTGAAAAGGCCGTAAAGCACCACTATCCGCTTGTTCTAATTCCACCAGTTCTGGAAATAGTGCCAGCGCCATGGATGTTTCCAGCTCTCCGGCATGATCATCCACAGTATCAAAGATTTCATTATGCTTATCCTGCCCAACTTCATAGACATGGCACCAAAACATAAATACATCTAGGTCAGCCTGTATTTGCCGCACCAATGGTGTAAAATCGTTACCTCCATGACCGTTAATCAATAATATTTTCCTTATACCATGGTGGTTGAGTGACGCTATGATCTCTGTTAACATGAGATCCAGGGTGGTTTGTTTCACATGAATAGTCAGTGGAAATTCCATCAAATTACAATCAACACCATAAGGGATAGTTGGTAAACATATCACTGAGCTGGTCTTTTCCCAGGCCATTTGGGCAACACGTTTCACAATCGCTTCCGTATGTAGAAAATCCTGCCCTTCTGGCAAGTGATAATTATGGGCCTCAATAGCGCTGGCTCCCAGGACAGCAACATTTGGCATTTTCTGTTTAAGTCTAGCCTGATTTGTTTGTGCAAGATCCCATTTATTTATCATAGCATTTCCCCTTTAAGTATATACCTTCAAAACTATAACTTAATTTGGACTCATTACACCGTATTTCCGATCCACTTATGATCATTGGTTAATATTTTCTAGGCAATTTAAATTCTTGATCAGCATGAAATATAGTAAGTTATTTTTAACAATAATTACTGGGGCATTATTTTTTTCCTGCAGCAAACCACGTACAACTGCCGGGGAATTTACTGTTTTGACCACTGGTAACGTACAAGGGTCACTTAAACCAAAGAAAGCGCGACTGGACTCTTTGGGTGGTCTGGCTAGAAGGGCAACATTTTTAAAAGACCTTAGAGCTGCTGGTACCAACCCTATTTTATTAGATGCAGGAAATCTGTTTAGTACACAAGATAATTCATTAAGTTTGATTAAATGCTATAATGAAATTGGGTATGATGCACTCAATATTGGAGCGCAAGATCTAGCCAATGTAATTTATATTAGCACCCTAGAAAATTCGGCAGAATTTCCATTCATATCAGGAAACATTATTCACAAAAGATCGGGGAAACCAGTTTTCAAACCGTTCACCACCATTGAACGAAATGGATTTATTATAGCTGTAATTGGGTTAACAAATAATTTATTAGAAACCAGTTTGGGAAAATATGAAATTAAAGATCCAATTCAGACTGGCAAAGATCTATTGAAAAAATTAGCCAACCGGTCAGATTATCAAGTAGTATTGTTTAATGGTTCATTTGATGATGCGGTGGTTACAAGAGACGCACTGGTAGAAGCAGATTTCATGTTTATCAGCGGACACAAGGGTACCCCAAGAAAAACCAGACCACCTGAGAATGGTCCTTTTCTATATAAAGTAGGGGAGTTTGGTCGGGCCCTCGTAACCATAAAAACACATGTAACCCATATTGATTCATCCCTGAAAGATATTAGTATGCTAATGGAAAGAGAGAAGTTTATAAAGGAAACACTGCATTTACTACACGGAGGAGCGTCGATAAGCATAGAAGAAATGTATGCAGGGAATTACGATATGACACAAAGAATCAAGAGAATAAAAACAGAATTGCAGTTAGCCCAAACAGAACTGGCCAACACGACAAATACAGTGGAATTCGATTATATACCTTTGTCATCAAGCATAATTGATGATGTCGATATAAATAGAATAATAAATGAGGCTAGTACAATAGTTAACAAGTAAATTATTGATTATATGGAATCTGACATCCCAGTCTAGGTGATAGAAGTTCGAATAATGCTCAATTACTTCTATATCTTTTTTTCAGCGGCGATCCTATCTCTTAGCATTCCTGAAATTCATGGACAGACGGCATCTATAATATCCCTGCAAGACAGAAGCGTTGCTGCTGGCATTGACTTCGTACATTATGCCCCTCGCCCGCGGTGGTGTGAAATCGGACCTACTGTAGTTGGTACAGCAACAAATGAAGAACTAAGTCTGGTTTTTGAAGAAGAAAAAGAATACTGGAAATCAAATGGTAGATTAATGACCCTAGACGAGTTTGCAAACGTTCACTTAATAAAAATGAATGGGTCCGGAGGCGCCTGGTTTGATTATGACCGGGATGGTGACTGGGATCTTTACCTTGTTAATTGTCAGGGAGATACCAATGTAACCAATGCGCTTTATGAAAACCTAGGGAACGGGAAATTTACCCTCGTAGAAAATTCCGGATCCGAAGATGATGGTGAGGGAATGGCCGTAGCGGCGGCTGATTACAACAACGATGGCTATCCTGATCTGCTGGTTACAAATTATGGAAATTTTAAGCTCTTCCTAAACAATGGTGATAAAACATTTTCAGATGTAAGTACAACTGCCTTTCCAGAAGGAATCAAGGATTGGTGGTATGGCGGATCAGCGTGGGGTGATTACGATAACGATGGGGACTTAGATTTATATGTCACTGGATATGTTGACTTTTCGCGGAGACCCCTATACACCAGCTTACGGTTCCCGATGGATTTCGGCGGATTGCCAAATACATTATTCAGAAATAACGGTGATGGGACATTCAGTGATGTAACGGCAAGTACTGGTGTGCTGGATGATGCCTCCAGAAAATCTATGCAGGTAGTATTCAACGATTTTAATGAAGATCGGTTGCCCGACCTCTTTGTTACCAACGACACAGACGCTAATGGCTTTTACCTTAATCGCGGTAACGGAACATTTAAACCTTTCTCCGGCCCCAGCGGTCTTAGTACAACTGATGGCAGTATGGGAATAGCGTTGGGAGACTTCAATAAGGATGGCTTAACAGATTTGATATACACTAATTTTGCGGCAGAGGTCAACACCTTGGCAACGCTCCTTGATAACAAAAGCAGTAACGATGGCCACCTGCGGAATGCGGTTTTTGTACATGATTTCGAATCACCATTATTACACAAGCTTACCTGGCCTAAAGTAAGCTGGGCGCCTGGTCTGTTTGATCTAGATAATGATACAGATCTAGATCTTTTCTTCGCCAACGGCCACTTAAATTCAGTTAGCGGTGACAACCGTCAGTCCAACCTTTTGTTCGAAAATGATGGGCACGGACGATTCACTGATATTTCTGAAACATCAGGTGTACTTGCCACAGGCGATCGTATACATCGATCCGCAATTTTTGCTGACTATGATGATGATGGTAAGGTTGACATTTTTGTAACCGTGAACGGACAGCAGGTAGAAGATGGTCAGGGCAATAATATTTTCGATCCCAACCAGGGGAAGGGTATTTTATTTCACAATGAAACCAAAAATGATAACAATTGGATCAAAGTGCGGCTGGAAGGCACAAAGTCGAACCGTGATGGTTTTGGTGCAACCGTCAGTATCACAGTAAGCACAATAAAACATGCGCAGGCGCTTGTTTCTGGTCAAGGTTATTTTTCTGCCCATGCCAAAGAGATATATTTTGGTCTAGGATCAATCGAATTAATCGATAAAATCGAGATCTCCTGGCCCAGTGGAATAGATCAAACATTTGAAAATATACCCGCCAACCAGACTGTCTATATAGTAGAGGGTGAAACACTGCATCAGAATACGTCACATCTCAGTGTAAAGTAACAGCGTATTTTTATATACAAAGGCTAGTATTGTTACTAGAACCAATTACGCGCACAATGACTAAAACAGGATTAATAATTATTTGTACATATAATCTTGCTATGGCTCAGTCGCAGCAGGTAACCTTGGAACTTACAATGATGTTTGATATTCCCTACGTAGGTCCAATTAATCGAGTGGAGAGGATTACCTTTGGACCAAATATGCGACATTCAATTGAAAACTCAAAAGCTGAGCGTTTTTATGCGCGCTTGTTTGTAAATGAATCTAAGGGAAAAATTATTGATACCAATAGCAGCAATTTTTGGAAGTACGATATTGAAGATAAGGAATACTGGGTAGTGCCTTTTGAAAAAGCACTATATAAACAAGACGCTATCGAAACAAAAAAAGAAGTTTCCGGTAAAAAACGATCGTCCTGGTCAACGACAATTGGTGATGATAACAATCCAATTGAGGACGTTTCCCGTGTTGAGAATTATGATGTAATTCTATTGGGTAAACAAAGTAAAAAATGGGTTACCACATTTACCAGTACCAAGGGAAATCGCCTAGTATTGGAAGAATGGTCTGTACCGGAACTGCCACAATTACAACTTGCAGATTCATTGAATCGAGCGCTAGAGTTGGAACTTGGAAAACCTGACAGTGTTATTATACCTTTCGGCAGAGGCTTTTCAAATATGATGCTAACAATAGAAAATATCCCTCATGAACTAAAGCCAATTCCAGGGGAAATTATTAAGGCTGCCATAAAAAGCTATGAGAATGATGAGCCTAATTTTAGCATGAAATTAGAAATTACTAACCTATTCAGCGAAGCGTTGCAGATAAGACATTTTCTTGTACCCGATAATTATAAGAAAGTAGCGAAATAACGATGATTATTAAGTTACATAGCATTTGTTGATTAGATTATTACTGTTATATGAATAAAGGGATCTATACGATCCTGATCGTCGGATTATTTGCCATATCCACATCTCCAGTAATAGCTAGGCTTTTACCGCTGGTTCCTGTAGCTGTTATTGCATTTTGGCGTATGACAGCCGCCAGCGCTATGCTATGGGGTTATAGTTCTATTCGTCCGCAAGAATCGATTGAACCAAATAATAACCGGCTTGTCCTTGCTGCTGGTTTCTTATTGGCAATGCACTTTATTTTTTGGTTCGGTGCTTTGAAACTAACTTCGATCGCAAATACTACTATTCTAGGTATTGTAGCACCGGCCTTTACGTTACTATTCGAAAGGTTGTGGTACAACCATAAACTCAGTTGGATCACTATCACAGCACTTTTGATCATTTTGGTTGGAGGTATTATTGTCCAAGGTAACGATCTAGGGAGTGTAGATGGTACAGGTTTAGGAAATATTATGGCAATACTATCAGCTGTTTTTTTGGGATCTGTATTCCTCATTGGGGCCAAAGTGAGAAAAACCACTCCGGTTATAACCTACACAAGAACAGTATATACCGTATCTGCAATCGTGCTTCTGATCAGTTCCCTTGTTTTAGATAACCCACTATTGGGATATACTATTAACAATTATTTTTGGTTATTCATGTTGGGGCTAATTCCAACTCTCATAGGACACACAGCATTCAGCTATTCTGTAAAATTCGTCTCACCTACAGTTATAGCTGCCTTTCCATTGGGTGAACCAATTATTGCATCTTATCTGGCCTGGCTATTATTTGCAGAAATAGTACCTTTTTATGTAGTGGGTGGTGGCCTAATCATTTTTATTGGGATGATTATATTAATAATAAATAAACAGTCGTAATAATTCAGTCCTTGTAATATTTTATTTTCTGGTTGCCGTTGTAGCGTCCGTGGCGATCCTCAGGAAGTAAGGCAGCAATATGACACATGATATCATTACCTACATCGCTAAGGAGGTTTTCTCTTTTATTACGGTCAGGTGGAAATTCCTTCGGTACTGAAAATGGTTTTCCAATCCTGACAGATACTTTTGGTCTCACGCCGCGCAACCAATTATTCCAGATATCATCTAATCCAACAACACCAACGGGTACTATCTTACTACCCGATTTAACAGATAAATATGTTACTCCCTTTTTCGGTTTCCGAAGCGCAAAGTTTGCAGTGGCTTCAGGAAAGATGCCTAGGATATCGCCTTTGGCAAGAACCTGTATGGCTTTTTTAATTGTTGAAGGTGCTAAGTGTGTTCTGTTTGTGGGTATGAATCCATAAAGTTTCCCCGCTAAAATAACATACCACTCTATTTCTTGATCACTGGCTGCCAAGAAACTGATCGGCTTACGAATACTATATGCAACCAAAGCTGGGTCAAAAATATGGAAATGATTAATAGCTATAATATACGGACCTTGCCTGGGAATATATTGTCGTCCACGAATAACAGTCTTTACCAGAATACTGCATAAGAACAAATTTACATAACTCATCAAATAACGGTACCACTTCGGCAGCAATTTATAGGAATCCAGTTTTGTACGTACTGACTTCATGGCCGGAGTTTTACATTATTTGTGACAAAATAAAGAGAAAGGGGATCTACGCCCACCTTCCCTTGATTTAGTTATTCCTAATTAAAACGGAAGGTCGTCATCATCGTCTGTTGGCGGTGGGTTTACGCCTTCATCAACGGTCCGGCGACCCAGCATTGTAAATGAATTACCAACTACTTCTGTCGAGTAGCGTTTTACGCCATCCTTATCTTCCCACGAGCGGGTCTGCAGACGACCTTCAACGTATACCATTTGACCTTTTTTCACATATTCCGCGGCTGTTTCTGCCTGTTTACCAAATAATACGCAACGGTGCCATTCTGTATGATCATCCCAATTGCCGTCACTATTACGACGGGATTCATTTGTGGCAATACTAAACGTAGTTACCGCGGTGCCTCCTGGTGTAACCCGGCCCTCAGGGTCACTTCCTAGGTGACCTACTAGTATAACTTTATTCACACTACCCTTTTGCATGGTATGCTCCTTTTTTATTTATCTATTTATTTAGAAAAGCACATAAAACCGGGGTTTCTTACGTGCGTATTATATTGTACGGATTGATTCAAACTACTGTCAAGTTTTTTCCTGATCTCGATTCACGGCAAGATTTATAGGTGCCTCACGGCCCCTATAAATCTTCAAATATTTTATTTAATCAAAATTACTTTTCTGGTCTCCGTATAGTGATGCCGATTATATTGCAAATTATCAGCCTCTAATAATATTATATACATCCCACTACTGACATCCTGGCCATAATTGTTTTTTCCATCCCAAGATAATATATGAATACCAGCTTGTTTTTCACCCTCAAAAAGGTGATAAACATGAGTTCCCTTGGAGTTGAATACATCTAGTTTAATATTGGTATCTATAGGTAATAAGTACCGAATTGACGCTGAGCGATTGAATGGATTAGGATATACTGGATTTAGAGCAAACACCTCTGGAATTAGACATATATTACCGTGTGTGGCCAGAAGTTCATTGTCCATCCATTCCATCCTGGTAATTATCCAATCCCGTAGATATTCTACTTCATCATCATAGTTTTCGCCAATGAAATAATTAGGCCAAACGTATTCTCCCAGCGTCGGCCAACGTTCAAAGTTGCGATCAGCAGCTATGCCAATATGATCTCGCAGAGAATCAATAACTGTATTTACAGCTGCATTTGATAGCATGTTTTGACGCAGCTCATGCCAGCGTTGCTGTACCGACCATCGGAAACTCTCATCGGACCAAATTAAACTCCACCAAAATGGGTTGCCAAAATCATTGGGAGGAAGTACTGCCTCCACCTGCCATCCCTGGATGTCCCAACCCTCATAATAATCCGCATTACCAAAACCAAGGTTGAAATCCCAGATGGGGCCGGCGACAAGAAGTCCATCATTACTATCTTTATCTTTGTACAGATAACTACTAAGCCGATAACCATCAACATTTTTTGTTATTTCCTGCATAATCAAAAAATCCACAAATGAATACCAATTGATTATGCTCGCGTATCCAGAGGTTGAGTCCGAGAAGTTTTCACTGATCATGACCTGTTCAAAATTGTCTATATAATTAATGATATATTCCTGTTGTTCGGGTACAATATCATCGGGTTTGGGATAATGATACTGATAATAAAATCCACTATAATTTTCTAATTGGGGTTCAGAATACCAGCCACCTACGTTCTCACCATCCCATTTATCAATTTTAATTATATAGCCTCCAGTAAGATCATCACCACTGACATCATTGGGATTAAGTGTAGCAATATCCACCCTGTTGTCATCCCTCTTTACCTTTTCAAGCATGACATATACACCCCTATAATCTCCATTCAGTACCAGCTCAAAATAATGCGAGCGACTGGCATAGCGGCCAGCATCCCGGGCCATCTTGTAAATGAGCACATTGCGCATCAGTGATTTATCTGTATAGGGTGCATTAAAGATCCAATCATTCTCCTCCGGCATGCCAAACAAGGAAACATTATTATTTTCTCCAAGACTATCTCTAGTCTCAACGGCAAACTGTTTTTTAGGAAACCACAGGGTTGATGAGCCGCGCATCTCAATGCCAATGAATCCATCATAGTGATTATAAGGATCGGAAATATGGTTCGTTTCTCCAGGGCCATTATCTATAATGCCCATATGTGCTGTTATTTTAATTTCGTTTGGGATATCCTGACCATTGGTGTTAACGATAACAATAGGCAAGTGGGATGTAATTAACCCAGTGGGTACGTAAAACCAATCTGGTGTATTTCCGTAGTAAGATACGCCAGTGTTTAACTCAAAAGATAAAAAGAACAGGCTGGACATATCAGATGATGTGGAATTAACATTGTGTACTTCAACAGCAAATACATTCTCTCCTTCTTGCAATAACCCATCAAGATCATTTTGATATAAAATAAATACATCTGGCACACCACCTTGATACATAACCGCTTCATGGTCGCCCTCTGTGGTTTGGTCATATGATACCACTGTTCCGGGGGTACCCATATTGAAAGATCGAGCAATCTCAACTCCATTTAAATAGGCCACAAAGCCATCATCATAATCACCATGGACAGAAGTAGATAGAATTTCATCAAGATCACCTACTTGAAATGATTTGCGAAAAAATACTGCTAAAGTGTTTGGAATAGTGGTGTTATCATCTCCATCGGCATAACCAAAACCACCTTGACCGGAAGACCAATTGTTTTCATCAAAGTCCAGATTATTCCAATTTGCGGGCGGCGCTGTTGTACCTACAAAATAATGCCAAGTATCTTCTGCATAAATCGCTGTCTCCCAGTGTGATTGTGATAATACCTTTGTCAGTATAGCCCAATGGACTACTACAGTCAAGAAAAGGATGTGTTGTCCGCGTTTCATTCTCATGTATAAATTACAATGTTCAGGTCAATTTGTTACAAATTTAAGGTCTCAAATGTGGGGAAAAAGATTAATTATTAATAATAAACCGATTAGATTAACTGGATCATTCGAAAGATCAGGATTAGTAAAATTGTGCTTGAATACTATTCAATTGTCTTGCTAGTAACAAACCCAGCAATTATGGCCAACAATACAGATGGTAACATAACATCCAATTTATCAAAGTAAACCCCAATGCCATCTATAGCGGGGACAAGAAATTTAAATACCGGTACACATAAAAAACCAGTTACCATTGATACAATAGCCCCTTTTTCTGTATACTGGTCCCAGAATAAAGAAAGGATGATTACCGGACAGAAAGTAGCTGCAATTCCAGACCAGCCAAAAATAACAAACCAGAAAACTGTCCTATCTGGCGATAAAACTGATACAGTTAACGCAACACCTAAAGCTAACAGCGCCAAGCCCAAGGTAACTTTTTTCGAAAAACCCATTAACCATTTTTCATCTACATCGGGGCGAATTATCTGCTGATAAAAATCTCGTGTCACGGCACTGGAAGCAACAACTAGCAACGAATCAACTGTGGACATAACTGCTGATAACACTACGGCGATATACACGCCAATAATAACCGTGGGCATGACCTGATTCAAAAGCATAGCCAAAACATTTTCTCCGGCTATACCTAAAACAGTTTCTGGATCTTGACCGGTTTTGGTCAACATATACCTACCTAAAAGACCAATCATAACTGCCGCCGTATCTGTTAGCAGTGTATAAAATATGGCAACCCATTTACCTTTTTCCACCTCCGCTTCACTTTTAATAGCAATGAACCGCACATAAACCTGTGGTGAACCCATAAACCCTATTCCAATAGATACTAAACCCGCTACAGTTGCAAGGTTAAGCAAGGTAAAACCTCCTGACCCCCAAATATTTAATAAAGCCGGGTTAAGTTCATGTAAACCATCAAACAAAGATGTATCCCCGGGCAAACTGAAAAAAGCAATAATCGGCAATAGTAACAAACCTACAAACATCAGGGAACCCTGGAAAAAATCTGACCAGGCAACCGCCAAAAAACCTCCGGAAAATATATACAGTATCACAATCCCAAATCCGATAGCAATTCCAGTGTAATAATTGAAGCCCAAAAAAGACTCAAATGCCTTGCCTGTAATATCAATTTGTGCACTTACATATATAACCACAAAAAGTGATAGTGCTGTTGCGGCAATAATACGTATTAAATTTGTGGAAGAACGAAAATGACTAACCAGAAAATCCGGGATGGTGATAGAATCATATTCATTGGTCATGCGCTTGAATTTTTTCGCCATAAATTGCCAGGAAAAAAAGACGCCAATCACTTCACCTACTACAATCCACATCGCTGACAAACCAATTAGAGCACCCATCCCAGTCACGCCGATCAGAAGCCAGCCAGATTCACCAGTTGATCGAGCTGACAAAGCAGCTATCCAGTAGCCCAACTTTTTACCACCTACATAATAATCACTAATATTGGTAATTCTTTTGGACGCAAAGAATCCGATCCCCAACAGAACCGAGAAATAAATAGCCAAAATAAATAGTTTAGAGTTATGATTCCCTTTTACATCTACTGCATCGATAATCTTGTGCATCGCCATCCAGGAGTCCAGAGCAGGCTTTTCATAAATATTCCACCCGGTAAATACTGCCACTATATCCAGTTCCGGCAGTACAATCATGCGTTGCCCTCCCAGGCCTGAAGAAAGCAGTGCGGTATGGGTTTTTCCATAAGGCATCAACCACCACTGAAAACCATATTTAAAACTTGGCCAAATTGTATCAACAGGCTTAGCTTGGGTGCTCTCCACCCAATTTTCTGGCAGGACCTGGTTATTACCCCACTTTCCATTGTGGAGGTACAAGTAGCCGAATTTTGCAAGATCTCTAGGGTTTAAATATAGACCTCCCTCAGCATCAGTAAGCCCGTTTGGCGTGTGCTTCCAATAGTAATCTGTTATCCCCAAGTTCTCAAACAAGTTTGTTTTCACATAATCAGCCAAGTCCTGCCCCGTAGTTTTATTGATCAAATATGAAAGCAACATTGTGGCGCCGCTATTATATTCATATTTCTCGCCTGGCCCAAATGCCATAGGCTGATCAATTACGTATTGGATCCAGTCCAAGCTTTCTTCCATTTGAACACAATTACTAGTGGGGTCTGTGTACGGCATGGAAAATTCATCCCACTGAATACCAGTCGTCATGGTCAATACATTCCTGATCGTCATGGCATCCCTTCTCGGGTCTGGCGTAGAAGATTCATATTCATCAAAATAATCCATGATCTTCGCGTCTAAACCTGGGATCGAACCATTTTTTATCGCGATACCTACAGCAGCCGCTGTAAAACTCTTGCTCACAGACTGCATTGTGTGCAGGCGAGTATTATTATAATAGGGATGCCATGCAGGATCATAGTAATTGTATTTACCCAGCTTAGTTCCGGTGGTTATAAACAGAGAGTCATAATTGTTCGTGTATTCTTTTTCGAAAACAATCATGCCGTTCCTAATAATGAGCATACCATCGATATAGCCCAGTTCGCCGCTCGCCAGCTTTGCACTGAATGCAGCAAGTGAATCAAAATTCATACCTTGAGATGTGGCCGAGGCGACTTCCCAAGAGGTGGTTGGCCATTTTGTTGGCGAATCTGGACCTGTACAAGCAAGATTTACTACACATATCAGTATTATAGAAATAGAGTGAAAATATGTTATTAAGTGGATCATTTATTTTTACAGATCAATAAAAAATGGTTTAATTATACTAAATAGCTTTCCTATTTAGTGAGGACCAATTTTTTTGTTATGGTTTTTGATCCTGAAATAAGTACATAAAAATATACTCCACTGTGCATGGGCATGCCGTGGTTATCAACCCCCGTCCATAAAACATTGTGATTACCAGCACGCTGATATCCATCTATTACGGTGTAAATCTCCCGACCTAGCAGATCGTAAATAGCCAGGCTAACCATACCCGAAGAAGGTAATTGATAACTAAACTGGGTTTGGGGGTTAAATGGGTTGGGGTAATTCTGTCGCAATGAAAAGGTTTCTGGTTTCATTGTATTTAGTCCATCATTAGATAAATCACTGGATCCATCATGCTCGATAAAATAAATGTGTGGTTTATCTGAAGCAAGGCTGGACGAAGTGAAGACCAGGTCACCGTAATCATCATTATCAATATCTCCCGCAAATAATTTCGCTACCCGCACCTTTCCCTGATCATTGCCGCTGATTAAATCATCTGTGGGATCATCCATAAATATAATGTGTTCGACAAAGCTTGAATTTGATAGTGGATCGATCCCAATAAATTCCCAGTCGTACACTGTTTCATTATAATGCCCCGCCAAGTAAAGGTTGGGGTTCCCGTCTCCATCTGCATCCCCGGTACTTATCTGCCGAAGACCTCCTGGGTAATCATTAAAATAATGGAAATTTGAAAAGGTTAATTGACTGACATCTGGCACACCTTCGATAGCATAAAAATAACCGGGACTTAACAGTGTTCCGGCCGTGTCTGTAGTTCCAGTCGTAACGGCATAAAGTTCGTTTGTATCGTCCCCATCGAAATTTGCCATGATAATACTTTGATTTCCCCGATCATTTAATTCTATGCTGACAAAAAAATCTGTTTGGTAACCATACAGATCCTCTGTACCCATGTTTTCATAGATAATTAGATGATAAGCTTCCCAGGCTACAGTATAAATTTCCATCAAATTGTCTTGATCCAGATCATTGACATAAATATTGTAGCCGCTCCAATTTGTAGTACTCGAATCAGTATACTCAATATGCCAGGAGGGTGTAGAAAAATTACTGTTTTCCAGTTCAAAAATCATAAAATTACTGCTACCCGTAGTGCCCCAGGGACCATTCATGATAGAAACAATTACCTCCTGGTTTACATCTCCATCTAGTTCCGCAACTAAAATTTGTCCTGCCTCCCATACGCTATCGAGACCCATATCCCAGGTTGTAGTGGGCATATAAGGAAAAGATAATGAATCTGGGTTCCATTCGAAGATTTGTAGTCCATGTTCTCCGGAAACGCCTGGCTCTGTATCAGCGAGCACCAAAATTTCTGGGATAGCATCGCCATCAATATCCCCAACGGTAACACTAGAGTAATTTCCAAATGAACAGCTTAAATCGACGAAATAATAATACCATTGTAACGTAATAGAATCATCGGCAACTGCTTCAAAGTGATAAACACCATTACAAAGACTGCCTGTATAACTACTGGTCACTATAAAATCACCATAGCCATCATCATCGAAATCATATGGCCCAACCATGCTCCACGGCGGACCATCGGGATGCAATCCACCACTACCCCAGGGTAGGTCGTGCCATTTCACGCTGAACGAACTATCTATATCAGCTGCTAAAAGCAGAAAACTACAACAAAAGATCATGATTAGTGTGTTTGCTGATCTATGTATCATATCAAACCCTTTCACAACAACGGTACTTGAACTTTATAGTAAATTCAAAATTTCGGTGATCGATAATAATAGTTTGGTAAGTTTTTATCCAGCATAATGAAAATTATCTAGTTTATATTTTGTCGATTATTGCGTCAAATTGTGCAATAACAGATCATGAATAAGTTGTTAAATATTTTTTATATATTAGTTATATTTTTCTTAGCAACAATTTTATCTGCCCAGGATCCATTCCTTATGGTCAAACCCTATGATGCGCCAGAATTTGAACAATATACCATTAGACACCATACAGATCACAGCTATCCAACTCAAACACCCAATGGTATAAACACACGCTTTGATGGCAATATATTTTATAATAATATTGTCGCTTTCAATTGTACACCAGGAATATCCTGCTATGATGGCCATGCCGGGAATGATTACCATATGCCACTAGGTATTCCAATTCTTGCAGCAGCAGATGGATATGTAGTTTGGTCTGCTTTTTCTCCGGGAGCAGACCCTTGCCCTGGAGGAATTGAACCAAATGGACTTACTGGCACGATAATTATTTATCATTATAATGATTATTTTACCTGCTACCTGCATCTAAATCCTCCCTTAAATGTCGCCGTTGGCGAAACAGTGGCAGCGGGTGATACCATTGGTTTTAACGGTATGACCGGTTGCGCATCATCCCCACACCTACATTTTGAAGTACGCAAAGAAAATCAAAATTTTGACCAAGACCTTCCTTGGGTTATCGATCCATATGGCTGGTGGGGTGATTACGAGGATCCAATTATAGACCTACGTGGATTTACCAGTGTTTGGCTCTGGAAATCAGACTTGATTATTGATGATGGTGATACTGGTTTTCAACGATTTTATGGGCCTAACTGGAGTTATACTAATAGCGGGTACAATGACGACTGCTGGATAATACCTGCATCATCAGATAGTGTTAATAGCGCTCATTATGCGGTTTGGGTTCCAGAAATACCAGATAGCGGGGAATATAATATCGACGTATATACACCTAATATTGCTGATGCTGCAACTCACGCCTTGTATGAGATTTACATAAAAGATGCTAGTGGGAGTAATACAAAAACAACAGTAATCCACAACCAATCAAACAATCCAGATAGTTTTACTACCATCACAACCATTAACATCCCTGCTGGGTCAAATTGTGCAGTGATACTGCGGGATGTCGTTGATTCAGCGTCAGTGGGTTCATACGTGGTCTTCGATGCACTACGATTCGTCAATACTGCCAATGTTAAAATTACAGATAAACAATCACCGCAAGTATTTCCTACAGATATTATTTTACACCAAGCTTACCCAAACCCTTTTAACACAAGTACTACATTAATCTATGAACTGTCTGTGAACAGTGTTGTCAAAATCGAGATATTTAATATACTGGGGAGTCGTGTGAAAACTGTCCTAAATGAAAAACAATCTGCTGGTTATAAAATGATCGTATGGGATGGCACGAATGATCGAAACAAAACAGTACCTTCGGGAATTTATTATTATGTAGTAAGTGCCAACGGTTTTAGCAAAGTAAATAAAATGGTACTATTGAAATAGTTTGTCTTATGAGAACGCTTACCAGGATAAATTGATACGATAATAATACACACCTGAGCTTAGGTCTTTATTGTTTAGACTGCCACTATATCCAGTTCCGGCAGACAGCTAACTTTTACTTAAATCCGGATTCTATTTGTGACTGTCTGGAACATAGGGCGAGGATTAGTTTTTCACCTCTTTTCCAAGCATATGCAACTGCCACAGATCTTGGCTGCTCTGATGTAAGAATGGAGACAGTGCCATCATACCTGTTTTGCCTACATTATTTTCGAGATAATTCAATTCATTAAATTTATCTTTCAGATCTGCGTCTGGCTCTACATCCATCCCGGCCTCACGCATCATCAGCACGCCCTTAGCCCGCATGGAAAGTTCAAGATGAATTCTAAGAAGGCAAATCATGTCAAACACAACTTCCCCGGAGAACCTTTTCTTGATAGACTGCAGATACTCCCCAACCTTGGTATCGCCAACCTTACCCTGGTTGACCATGTCCAGCAGATCCTGATCCGTATCGAAGCCCACACCCAGCCAGTTCTGCAGGAATTTTTCAGAGCGTTTGAAAATAAGCATCAGGATAACAGGTATCGTAACCACATTCAGCAAAGTCAGAATAAGCGGGTTAAAAAAGAAGTGATTGTAAAAGGAATGGAACACAGCGGCCGTAAAAAAGCCCGGAATAAAACCTCCCCATTTTCCCCAAATTTTTCGGTCTGTCATTGTTTTTGCAATGATCGCAAACAAGGTCATCGTGCCGCCATGCATAATGGCTGTGCCAAACCCGCGGATGACAAATACGGTGAGATTGGTCTCCACACCCAAGACGTACACATAATAAAGATTCTCAATGATAGCAAAGCCGGCACCAAGACCAAAACCATATATAGCCGCATCTATATTAAAGCCGATTTTGCTAGCGCGGATGAGGTAAACCAATATAGCACCCTTAAATAATTCTTCTACTAAGGGTGCGCCGTATCGTGAATAATATTTCCAAACGTCATCCACATTGGCATTCAATTGCTTGGAAATATTTTCCACAACAGGATCATTTACAAAATAGCATATAACTGCGGCCAGAGAGCCCATTCCAATTGCGGCAACCACACTTTTAATATCCATCAGTTTGTAACTGTCCATAAACATAAATACTAAGAGCATGATTACAGCCGGCAAAAGGCTGACCGCTATCTTAAGGATTAGATCGAGTTCCACGTCAATCCAAAATCTGGAGAGAGATCATCGTCTCCGGTTCAAAGTCGTGCCAGTTGGATAAACCAATATATCCCTGGGCCATGCCATAACCGATAGACAAAGTGGAACGCATATAAGAAAAGAGTACAAGACGAATATCAATCTGAGCACCAAAATTTTTGAAACGTGTCATTTTCTCTCCATCATCAGTATAAGAATACATATCACTTCCCTGCAGAACAGATGAAAAAAGTGACAGACGGGCCCAGTTCAGGTAGAAAAAAGGTGTTCCCACATGACGGAACCTGAGCGGAGGCAAAATAAGTTCACCCATAATACGCACATAATTTGTAGCACCAATGCTTGTTATACCTGCACCGGGGAAGGGATAGTCTTCCCGGTAGCGTTTTATGCCTTGGTGATCAATCCAGTTGTTGCCAAAGCCTCCGAAATAGAACTCGCCAAAACTACTGTTTGGATCCGTCGAATGATCGTCACCAACCAGCGAATAACCGGCGGTGGTGCGAATCCAAAACGGTAAGTGATCAACTATCGGCAACAGAAGGCCATAGGAAAAATTCCCGTTAATCTTAGTATACATTTTTTTAGTGCTAGTGTCGTGCGGAACATAGGTACTTGAAAATGAAAGTGAGGCAATACGTCCCTTTTCCTGGTCTATAGATCCAAGTGTACGCCTGGCCTTGTAATGGCTAAATGATAGATTCCCAGAAAAAAATTTATCGTAGGCTGCAACTCGATCCTGAAAATCAGGTAATTCTTCAAAGCCGCCATATACACCCAATCCTGTTGACATCTTGATCGGCAGTTCCTTATCCACTGTTTTAGAAAAACTGGTGCGGAAAAAAGATCCTTTTCGGCTACTGATGGTAGGCCCGAACAGGTCATAAAAATCAGAAGCATCCTTACCTCCGCTGAAAGTCCAAGATCCGGCCAAGGGTCCTGTAAGAACATTAAGCTTCATAGTGCCCAAAACATGGATTTTCTGATCCTTTGTAATAGTGTCCTGGGGAGAATAGGTTATGGTCAGGTCGCCTTTATTCAATCCCAGCTTGGACATAAAATTCATACGCGCCCCATAGGCCGGCCATTGAGGATCCCTATACGCCTGTACAACCGGATAAATAGATGCAAGACCGAAGGTAGACATAGGATTATAGTCGCCTTCATGTATAACAATTTTATCCAGGTCCATGTCCGGTGGCGCCTTGGTGGCCCACTTCTGAACGATCGGGTGCTTATCGTAAATATCCCATCCCATGAAATCCACTGCGCTAACGTCCTCAACTTCTTGATTTGGAATCATAACAGGCATAAACCCTTCACCCGTGTAGCGCATCACAATCAGCGAATCTTCGGAATAGGGAATTGGGCGGAAGAATCCTGTCTCACAATTGCTGACCGCCACAACTGTATCCCGTTCCATATCATAGCGAAAAATATTGGATACACCGGAGTAATAGGACGATCCGTACTGATATTTCCCATCCGGGGAGAATACAAAATTTTCGGGGGCACTGCTGTCAAAATCAAAGATCTGTTTTCCGCTAAAATCACCCTTAAGCGCCTTGGACATAGGAATATGCATAAGCTTGTGAATGCCATTCATGTCCACTTTTACAATCGACAGAAGGCTGCCGTCCGGGGAAATGTCCATGGTGTGAACATCGTATTCATCGAATTGACCACCGTATCCAAATGTTTTGATTGATTTATAATCTTCATATGGTGGTTCCAAGCGGATCACTGTTGAATAACCATCCGAATTACGTATACCCCACAGGGATTTATCCGCCCGATTGAAAGCAAGGTGGCCGGAACGCAAATCTTTAGCCAACAGCTTGACATTTTTGGTGTTAACATCTACTACCCACAGGTCTCGCCAGTGGCCGTTGTCCATGGTATAAAACAGGTTCCCACCTTCTGGGTCGAAAGCAGCGGAAGTAACAAAAAATATAGCGGCACCATAAATGTCTGCCACTTTCTCCATTTTACCCGTTTGAACATCAACTGCAGCAATTTGGGATACTTCCGCCGGATAAAATACACCCAGGTAAATCTTTTCTGCTTTTTCATCGTAAAAGCCCTTTGATACCGAGCCCAAGCCCATATTAGATACAGGCCGAAAGGGTGTGGTTGGATACTGTCGTATCAACTCCAGGTTTTTGGTTTGAAAATCCCGTTCCCACACAATCCAATTTGCCCAGGCTCGATCAATGCTGACACCGAACACTTTTTTAAACTGGCTAGTGAAATAGGCTTTACTATCATCCGGGCGGGAAACCCATTCGATGAATTTCTCAGGCCCATAGGTGTTGGCCGCATAACTGATAAAACGCGTACCATAAAGGTAGGAATTAACACCAATCTGGAAATCGGTGGTTTTCCCTTCGGACTCCAGTCCAACGATATCATAAATAATTGCATTATCACGGACTTTAGTGCGAAAAACCATTTCATCATAAGCCCCGAAAACACGGCCCTTGGTATTGGCCATCCAGGATTCCATAAATACGGCTGATCCTTCGTGATACCAGCGCGGTGCGTAGCGTCTCGGGTTTGTAAGATAGCTGTACATGATTGATAGTGGATCATCAATGGAAGTAGATACTTTTCCACGAAAAAGCCCACGCCAGAAGCGATCACGCTTGTTGGGCATGTCCGTAGTCACAATATGTGTCAATTCATGGTGCATGAGCCAGTTCATTCGCTCACTGGCGGGCATCGTTTCATACACATAATTAAAAGGTCCAATCCCGATATTTACATTGTTGGTGGGCAGTGCATCTGCACCACCGTGACCAAAGTCCCCAAAATCCTGCATTAGAATACTGATTTTCTCAGTAGGAGTATATCCAAAAAGATTACGATGGAAATTATAGGAATTCGTGAAGGTGCTGACCAGTTGAGGTAGAAGATATGTATGTAGCGGACTAGTGTAAATTATATCAACGTCCTCAGTTTCCGTTGTCTTCAACTGCCCTGCGGCTGAGGTTATCCACAACCCAATACATAAAACTGTACCTAGAATATTGTGCACTATCAATTTTCTCACAGGTTACATCCCTAATTGTGAGTGAATTTCGTCAGGATGGAAATCTAAAGTCAAATGGTATAAATAAAAGAAGGAGGCGACTTTCCGCATCCTACCCACGAGAACGCGCAGTCCTACAAATGAGACTTTTTGCAAATCTAATATTTGAGCAGCGCCTAGATTCTAGATGCTCTTTAAACTATGAGCCTTCACCGTAATTTATTAGAGGGACGTGTGTAACCATCCCAAATAAATCACAGTTTTATCTAATTTCTATGCTAAACGCGCTTTGAAATTCTGAGCTTTGGAGCATGTTTTTAAACTCCCCTGTACTCAGAATATTCTTGAACTCCGCATTCCCGAGCATCGCGCTAAATTCTGCAGAACCCAGCATCGCGTTAAACTCTGGGTTTCCTGCTAAGGCTCGAAACCCCGGATGCCCGAGCATGGCATTGAATTCGGCATTATTCAACATCGCACCAAACTCTGGATTACCCGCCAATGCACCGAATTCTGCGTTACTCAACACTGCGTTGAACGCAGGGTTTCCTGCCAAGGCACCAAACTGCGCATTACTCAACATCGCACCAAACTCTGGATTACCCGCCAATGCACCGAATTCTGCGTTACTCAACATCGCATTAAACGCAGGATTTCCTGCCAAGGCACTGAATTCTGCGTTCCCGAGCATGGCATTGAATTCGGCATTATTCAACATCGCACCGAACTCTGGGTTTCCTGCCAACGCACCGAATTCTGCATTATTCAACATCGCACCAAACTCTGGATTTCCTGCCAAGGAACTGAATTCTGCAGAGCCCAACATCGCATTAAACGCAGGATTTCCTGCCAAGGCACTGAATTCTGCAGAGCCCAACATCGCGTTAAACTCTGGATTTCCTGCTAAGGCCCGAAACTCAGCATTCCCGAGCATAGCATTGAATTCTGCATTCCCAAGCATAGCGTTGAATTCCGGGTTTCCTGCCAACGCACTGAATTCTGCATTCCCAAGCATAGCGTTGAATTCTGAATTTCCAGTCAATGCACTGAATTCTGCATTCCCGAGCATAGCGTTGAATTCTGCAGAACCCAGCATCGCATTAAATTCTGGGTTACCTGCCAACGCACGAAACTCAGCATTCCCGAGCATGGCATTGAATTCTTGGTTACCTGCCAAGGCATTGAATTCCGCATTCCCGAGCATAGCGTTGAATTCTGAATTTCCAGTCAATGCACGAAACTCAGCATTCCCGAGCATGGCATTGAATTCGGCAGAACCCAGCATCGCGTTAAATTCTGGGTTACCTGCCAATGCACCGAATTCTGCATTACTTAACAATGCGTTGAACGCAGGGTTTCCTGCCAATGCGTTGAATTCCGCATTCCCGAGCATAGCGTTGAACGCAGGGTTTCCTGCCAATGCCTTGAATTCCGCATTTCCTAGTATGGCCTGAAATTTCCTGCTACCCAGTATATTCATAAACTCAGCATTTTGAGTCATGCTCTGGAATTCTGAACTAGTTACCATTTCTTTAAATTCTTGGTCCTGCATGAGGCGGCTGATAGAAGCATCTCCCAAGCGTGCATCTCCTTCGACAAACTGTCCCGCTACAGCGCGACGCTTCCCGATTGTACCGGAAAGACCATCATCGCCGGGAGGGTAGGTGACTACAACGAGCGCAACGATCACAACAACAACACCTATGCCAATCAGTAGGGTTGTGTTTTTTCTACCGTTGCTATCACTCAATTTACTTGCCATAATAGGCCTCCTTTATTTTATTTTGTATATGCGCACAATAAAACCAAGTTATTATGGTTTTACTATTTTGGCAAGAAAATAAGAGTTTTTTGCCTGTCTGAATGTGATGGGGAACACATACCGTACATTTTTAAAAATACCTTCAAAAACGTCTCTTTATACTATTTCCCTTAAAGGTAACATTCTATAAATTGCAGGTCTGTGAGTACCAACAAAACTGTCCAGATTACCAACCAGCGCGATCAAGTTGATACTGTGCGGAAATTCTTTGACGACTACAGCAAGGAAAATAAGCTTACCGAAAAAACAGTCCATGATATCCAAATGGCTCTTGATGAACTGCTTACAAACATCGTGAACTATGGTTATGAAGATTCAGATGAACACAAAATTGATGTACGCTTCGGTATTAACGACGATGCAGTTAGGGTAGAAATTATTGACGATTCAAAGCCATATAATATTTTGGAGCAGGAGAATCCCGACATATCTCTGTCTGTGGAGGATAAACCAATCGGTGGACTGGGCATATTCCTGATAAAAAAACTGATGTCCAACGTGGATTATTACACCAAAGAAGGAAAAAATCATTTAGTCATGACCAAAGAATTAGTATAAGGGGAAAATCACTATGGAAATACGTGATAAAAAAGAAGGTGAGGTTGTTATTCTGGAACCGATCGGACGGATTGATACAAACACTGCCAACGAATTCGAGAAGAAGATTGTAGAAGTGATGGATAATGGTGTGAGCAGGTTTGTGGTGGACCTTAAGGAAATTGACTACATTTCCAGTGCTGGACTAAGGGTTTTCCTAATGGCAATCAAGAAACTGAAATCAATTGGTGGAAGTTTTATTATATGTTCAATGAGCGATCATATAAAAGAAGTCTTCGATATTTCAGGCTTCACCCCAATTTTCACCATTACTGCCGACCAGATCAGCGGCGTTGCGGCAGCCTGAATTATTTGAACTACTGTTATGAGTGATCAGCCCAGCCGCGAAGTCCGCAATCTAAACGCCCTTCTTGATGTTGCCAAGGCCCTGGGTGCGGAAATGCAGCTGGACAACCTGCTACCTGTCATTATAAGCAAGACCACGGAAGTCATTGATGCTGAACGAAGCAGTCTCTTCATCTATGATGAGGATACCAATGAGATGTGGAGCAAAGTAGCCGAAGGAATGGATTCAAAAGAAATCCGCTTCCCCGTAGGTGTTGGTATTGCGGGAGACGTGGCTAAAACGCTCAAAACAGTCAATATCCCGGACGCCTATAAAGATGATCGCTTTAACCCAGCCTTTGATAAAGAGACCAACTACCGTACAAAATCCATATTATGCATGCCCATGCTCAATAACGAGGGTGCGCTGGTGGGTGTGGTGCAGGTTCTCAATAAAAAAGACGGCAGTACATTTGACAATAAGGATGAATCTCTCCTGGAGGCTCTTTCGGTCCAAGCTGGGGTGGCGATTCAAAGAGCCCGGTTGCTGGAGGCATTTGTTGAAAAACAGCGTATTCAAGAATCGCTCAAACTGGCGGCGGACATTCAGATGGGTATGCTTCCTAAGGACTTTCCCGCCTTCCCTGACCGGGATGATTTTGACTTGTTTGCCAGCATTATCCCAGCCAAAGAAGTCGGCGGAGATTTCTACGATTTTTTCCTTATTGACGATGACCACCTGTGTTTTGTGATTGGAGACGTGTCAGGTAAAGGTGTTCCTGCCGCGCTTTTCATGGCTGTGACAAAAACACACGTAGCCGCCAGTACAATTCCGGGGAAAGAGCCTTCGGATATCTTGATCAGGGCCAATGATGAATTGTGCAAGGAAAACGATCAAGGCATGTTTTGTACAATCTTCTATGGAATCCTGAACACTAAAACCGGGGAAGTCCACTATTCAAACGGTGGACACAATCCACCATACCTCGTGCGCGCAGATGGCTCTAATGAACAACTAGAGGGAACGGAGGGGATTGCCTTGGGGGTGATGGATGGAATGGATTTCGGTGTGAATACGTTTACCCTGGGAAAGGGGGATGTAATTTACTTGTACACGGACGGAGTA
>Ga0257113_1000092_pt1 | contig 24576 bp, 23 predicted proteins | sample LP_taG_4_FD_191568 | JGI IMG/M metagenome (GOLD analysis project Ga0257113, IMG submission 191568) | Marine microbial communities from Northeast Subartic Pacific Ocean, Canada - LP_J_2015_P26_2000m | ecosystem: Environmental > Aquatic > Marine > Oceanic | place: Canada: Northeast Subartic... | reverse complement strand
TGGAGCATCGCCGCCCGTACCTCGTTCGCCATCTCCGCCTCCCTGGGCTCTCACGTCCGATGTCCCCTGGCGACGCCGCTGTTGGAACGGTGCAGGGGAACTGTCAACGCGGACAGTAGTGGCACCGGGAAGCGATCTGGGAAGGGGGCCAGCAGAATCTTCTGCTGCCCCTATGCCGGCAGAAGTGGTACCAGAACCCTGGGATGGGTCACCCTCGAGCCCCGGGCCAGCGCGGCCGCCTCGGTCTCGACCCCGAAGTACGTGGGATCCTTATCTAATGACCAATGAAGCCCCGGGCGTCGGTGCGGATCCCGACCAGTCATTGCTTGAGGACGGTGACGGCCTGCTGGACTGGCCGGCCCTGCAGGCATGGATCGCCACCAGCAGCGTCCCCGGCACGGGTCCGGTCGTGGCGTGCCGCCAGCTGGCCGGAGGAACGCAGAACAACCTCTTCGAGCTGACCCGGGAGGACGGCTCGACGACCGTGCTGCGCCGACCGCCCCGGCACCCCCGACCGAAGAGCGACGAGACCATGCTCCGGGAGGCCCGGGTACTCACCGCCATCGAAGGCCACGGCGTGCCGCAGCCGACCTGCCACGCCGTATGCGACGACCCCGGCGTCATCGGCACCTGCTTCTACGTCATGTCGGCAGTGGGTGGCTTCGCCCCGGTGGGCGACCTCCCCGGTCGCTATGCAACCGACCCCGACTGGCGGCATCGCCTCGGCCTCGCCATGGTCGATGCCATTGCCTCCCTGGCCCGCATCCGACCCGACGAGGTCGGCCTTGGCGACCTGGGTCGTCCCGAGGGCTGGCTGGAACGCCAGGTGGGCAGGTGGCGGAAGCAGTTGGAGTCCTATGCGGCGTTCGACGGCTACGACGGGCCGGACCTGCCGGGAGTCGAGCGTGTCGGCGACTGGCTGGAGGCGAACCGACCCGGGGACTTCACCCTCGGGATCATCCATGGCGACTACCACCTGGCCAACGTCATGGCGTCCCACGACCGTCCGGAACTGACAGCGGTCCTGGACTGGGAGCTGACCACGCTGGGCGACCCCCGCCTCGACCTGGCCTGGCTCCTGACCACCTCGGGTGGGGTCGGCTCCTTCGAGACGATGGCCGACGGGTTCCCGACGACCGACGAGTTGGTTGCCCGCTACGGCGACCGGACGGGCCTCAGGATGGACGACCTGACCTGGTGGCGGGCGCTGGCCTGCTACAAGCTGGGCATCATCCTGGAGGGCACCAACGCCAGGGCTGCGGCCGGCCGGGCCCCCGCCGAGATCGGCCATGACCTGCACGGGCGGGCGGTCGACCTGTTCATCCAGGCTTCGGGCCTGATCGACCGGGGTTGAGGGCCGATCGATGGGCGAAGGACCGGACTCCGTCGTCGGTGCCTCCTCCAGGCCGGCGCCACGATCCTCCCGGGGAACGACCCTGTGGAGTCGACGATCGATCCTGACCGGCCTCGCGGCGGCGACGACCATGGCGTGCACAGGGCAGCGAGGTCCCGGGTCCACGACAACCACGATCCCGAGGGTGGCAGCTGGGCCGGCAACCGCTCTCCCGCCGTTGGCCGACTGGCGTGTCACCCGATGGGCCGCTGACCCGTGGTCCCGCGGCGCCTACTCGTACCTCGCTCCCGGTACCTCCCCGGTGACGCGTCGGAGCCTCGCCCACCCGGTCGACGACCGGCTCTTCTTCGCCGGAGAGGCCACCGACCCGGACCACCCGGGGACGGTCCACGGGGCACTCGCCTCCGGGCAACGGGCTGCGGGCGAGGTGGTGGCCTCCCGGAGATCAGGGCCGACCGTCGTGGTCGGCGCCGGTGTGGCGGGGCTCGGGGCGGCTCAGGCGCTGGCCGCCGTGGGCCACGACGTGGTGGTGGTCGAGGCACGGGACCGCGTGGGCGGTCGGGTGTGGTCCGTCGACGTGGGCGATGCCGTCATCGACCTGGGTGGCTCGTGGCTCCACGGGCTGCGGGACAACCCCGTGGCCGACCTGGCAACCTCGCTGGGAATCGACCTCGTACCCACGGACTACGACAACGCCCTCCTCTTCGATGCCGATGGGTCTCCCCTGCCGTGGCCACGCCTCGACCACCTGTACGACCTCGTCGCCGACCTCCTCGGGTCCAGTCGGTCCAGCGGGTCGATGGCCGCCGCTGTGGCCGAGGTCCGCTCCGGTGTCACCGGCGACGACCGCCGGTACCTCGAGTACGTGCTGGCCTCGGAGGTCGACCACTGGTTCGCCGCCGGGCCCGAGGCCCTGGCCTTCACGGGCGTCCATGAGGGCAGCTGGTCGCGGGGTGGGGACGCTGTCCCTGCGACCTCCTACCGTCCGATCGTCGACCACCTGGCCGACGGCCTCGACATACGGATGGGCCATCCGGTATCGGTGGTTCGCTCCGAGGCCGACGGAGTCCGTGTTGTGACCGACGGAGGAGAATTCGTCGGCGCGACCGTCGTGGTGACCGTTCCGCTCGGCGTCCTGCAGGCGGGCACGATCCGGTTCGAACCCGAACTTCCCCGAGCCAAGGTTGCCGCCATCGACTCGCTCGGCATGGGCGTCATGGACAAGGTGGTCCTCCGGTTCGATGAGGCCTTCTGGGATCCGGACGTCGATCTGGTGGCGTACACCGCCGACAGGTCCGGCTACTTCGTCGAGTGGTACAACGCCGTTCCCTGGACCGGTCGACCGATCCTGGTCGGGTTCAACGCCGGCCGGCCGGCGGCCGAGATCGAGTCATGGTCCGACGACGAGACGCTGGACGCGGCGCTCGACGTCCTCCGACGAATCCGATGGTGAACACTCCGTCGTTCCACGACGGACCCGGCATGCTTGTCCCATGACGGCGAGCCCGACCGAACCACCGCTGGCCGGCTGGCGTGTCGGCGTCACCGCCGACAGGCGGGCCGACCAGCAGGTCGATGCCCTTCGTCGGAGGGGAGCCGACGTGGTGCACGGCTGCACCATGCGCACGCTCGACCTCTCCGACGATGCCCGCCTGCTGGAGGTGTCGCGGGCGCTCATCGACCAGCCGCCTGACACCCTCGTGCTCCAGACCGGCATGGGCCTGACCATGTGGCTGGACGCCATGGACGGCCTCGGCCTCGGTGACCGGGTCCGGGAGGCACTCGGCGGCTGCGAGGTTCTGGCCCGCGGACCCAAGGCCGTGAGCGCCGCCCGACGGGCCGGTCTCGTCGTGGCCTGGTCGGCCCCCGACGAGCTGTTCGCCCAGATCGTGGACCACGTGGCCGCTACAGGAGGCCGGGACAGGCTGTTCCTACAGGTCGACGGCACCGACGAGGAGGCGCTGGCCGCACCGCTGGCCGACACCTGTGGAGAGGTGGTCGTGGTGCCGATCTACCGGTGGGCACTACCGGTCGACGTCGGTCCCGCCGAGGCGCTGGTGGACGCCGTATGCGATGGCGGTCTGGACGCAGTGACGTTCACGACCCGTCAGGCAGCCGTCCACCTGGTCCAGGTCGCAGAGGCCCGCGGACGTCGGGATGACCTGCTGGCGGCAATGGACGGGGTCCGGGTGGTGCCGGTGTCGGTCGGGCCCGTCTGCTCAGAGGCGATGCGATCGCTAGGGATGACCGGTCTGGTGGAGCCGGAACGTGCCCGCCTGGTGCCCATGCTGGATGCCCTGGCCGATCTGGCCGTCGCCCGCTCGACCAGCTGAGACCACCCGTCCCCGGGTTTCATCCGGTCAGGAGGCCCGGCATCAGGTCGGCGGTCGGAAGCGGTCGAAGGTGGGACCGTCGATCCCGAGCTGGCTGGCGCGTCTTCGGGCCCATCGATCTGCGACGGGATCCAGGTGGTCGGCGCTGCCGGTCAACCAGTCGAGGGGCACCGGGTCTGACACCCAGCCGGCATCACAGAGGCGGAACCCGCCCCGGGAGCCGTAGCGACCGTCCAGGAGGTAGAGGGTGCCGAAGTCCCCGTCACGATCGACGTGGACGAGGTAGAGCCGATCACGTGGTGGGCGGAAACCGACTCTCGACATGCCCACCCGGTAAGGCAGACCTGTGACGGATCGCCGTCAACGGGCGGCGGGGGGAAGCCTCACCGGTGGTTCCGGCTGGAGGAATGCCTGGATCACCCGGTGGGCCGCCATCTCGGCCCCGACCGCCTTGGCGGTGAACGACTGGTGCGGGATCAGGTAGGCGGCCGGCACCTCGGCCGGCAGGACAGCCTGGTCGAAGGCCCAGGAGTAGGCGGCCCGACGGAAGGCATCCACGCGGTCACGCTCGCCTTCCCGGTCGGTCCGGTACCCCAGGTCCAGGTCCGCCAGTTGGAGCAGGCAGACCTTCCCGGAGCCTTCGAGGATCGTTCCGACGGCTCCGGGAAGGTCGCCGAACGCAACCTCACCGGCCTCTCCGGCAGCGATATCGGACGGTTCCAGGGAATGCCTCCGGGAGAAGGCAGTCGGATCCAGGCCGGTCAGCCCACGGGCGGTGACCGATGCAGCCGCAGCCACGGGATGCGACACGTCGGCCGCCCGGAACCGCTCCGCCAGCCGGAGGCAGAGTCGGGTCACCTCGCAACCCTGCCCTGCGTCCATCGCGTACCCAGTCATGCGGCCAGCCACCAGATCTCCAGCAGCGGCCCCAGACCGTCCGGGTCCTCGTCGATGGCGGCCAGCAGCCGACGACGGGTACGGGAGAAGATCTGGCGCACGTTGGCCGAGGAGACGTCGTACATGGTGGCGACGGTCTGTGACGGCGATGGGTCTCCGTTCGACTTCTGGACCACGTAGTCCAGCACCACCTCGTAGTCACGGGTGCTGGAAACGGTCCGGAGGGAGTCGATCAGGAGCCTCACGTAGGGGTCACGGCAGGCCAGCCTGATGAAGCCGTCGGAGGCCGGTTCATCCAGGACCGTGACCGGTGGCCCGGTGTCGTGATCGTCCATCAGGGACTCCTCCAGCTCGACCACACGGTGGCCGACGACCTGGCCGACCTTCGCCCTGATGGCCAGGTAGGCCCACGTCCAGGGAAGGGCACCGTCGGGCGACCAACCGGCTGCCCGGTCGGTCACGACGAGACAGGCGTCGGTGACCAGTCCATGGAGTTCGTCGATGTCATCACGGACGTCAAGACGGCCCATGTCCTCCAGGATCCGACGGACCACGAACCGCACCCGGTGTCCGAAGCGGTCCATGAAGGTGACCACCGCAGCCGGGTCGCCGGCGACGATGCGTCGCATGACCTCGGTGATCTCTGCGCGATCCGCAGCCGTGTTGGCTTTCCTCGACTCGTTTTCCATGCTCGTCCTCTCGCTGGGGGATGGCGGAAGGGTCGTCTCGAGGACCACCCGACCGGCAACTACCAGCATGACGATGGGGTGTGACAGTCTCCCGAGAAGCCTGCAGTGGAGCCGTTCTCGCGCTCCCGGCCCTGTCCGCTTGCTCCCGGACCGGCAGGGGTCGCCGACGTCGGCCAACCACCACATGGGTACGGGCAGCCTGTGACACGTCGGCCACCGCCGACGTCAAGGGAGGTCAGGTAGTGGAATCCCCATCGCCGGTAGCAACGGCGCCGGACGGCTCGGCCACCCCATCCCCGGTAGCGGGCAACTCAGCGGCCCGCAGGTCACGAGGCTGCAACTCCACCTCGGCGGGAGCTACCAGCTCCTCGCTACCCACCCCGAGATCCGGGAACCGTCGCATCGTGGGAAGCAGCCTTCCATCCACCGATCCGATCAACTTGTTGAAGGCGCGTGTCGCCGTCTCGAGGCCCCGACCGGTCTTGTCCACGTTCTCCAGCACGTTTCCGACCCGCTCGTAGAGCTCGTTTCCCAACTCGGCGATCTCCTGGGCGTGCTCGGCCAGCCGGGCCTGCTGCCAGCCACCGGCCACCGCCCAGAGGAGCGCCAACAGGTTGACCGGAGACGCCAGGAGGACACGCTGGTTCATGGACTCCTGGAGGAGCTCGGGTCGGGCACGCAGGGCGTCGGCCAGGAAGGACTCGCCCGGGACGAACAGAACCACGAACTCCGGAGCGGGCCCGTCACCGAGCTGCCAGTACTTGCGGGAAGCCAGTTCTTTCACGTGATTGTGGAGTGCCATGGCGTGGGCTGCCATCTCCCGTTCGACCACCGCCGGATCGGTCGCCTCCTGGGCCCGGAGGTAGGCATCCAACGGAACCTTGGCGTCCACGGCCAGGTACGCACCGTTGGGGAGGCGGACGCGGACGTCGGGGCGTATACCGACACCGTCGTGGTTCACGCCCGAGGCCTGCTCCTCGTAGTCGCAGTAGGGCGCCATGCCCGAGAGCTCGATGACGTTCCGCAGCTGGTTCTCACCCCACGCCCCCCGGGCGCTCGTGGATCGGAGGGCCTCGCTGAGGCCGGCCGTGGAGGCACCCAGTTCGGTGATCTGACGCCCCAGCTGGCTGGCCATGGAATCCACCGAGCCCTTGTTCTTCTCGTGGGCCGACCGCAGGTCACCCACTGTCTTCTGGAGCTGGCCCATCTGAAGTTGGAAGGGGCCCAGCAGGCCCTTCGTCTTCTCGTGGACGGCACCCATGCGCTCTGCCGCCAGGGTCAGGAACTGCTCGTTGTTGGCCTGCAGCGCCGAGGTGGCGGCCTCGCCGATCTGAGTCCTCACGTCGGCCATCTGGGCCTTCACCTCGGCACCGACCTGCTGGGCCAGGGCCGTGCCGTCGAAGAGCGGAGCCACCGGTTGACCGGGGACGACGGGTGCCGGCCGCCTCACCGCCCAGACCACGGCCATGACCGCGACCAGGACGGCGAACACTGCGATGAGGACGAGGGCGATCTCCATACGACGAACGTAGGCGCGCCATGTGACACCGGCGCGGCAACCGGGTCCAGGCCTCCCCGACGGCTCAGGTGGCCCAGCCGGCGGGATCGATGGCACAGGCGAAGCCGTCCAGGTCCTCGCCGGCCATCCGCCGTCGGGAGTTCTCCCGGGCCACCTCCATCAGACGTGTGATAGCCGCCCGTCCATCCATGCCCACCGACGGGAAGCCACCCTGCTCGTCCACCTGTCTCACCCGGAAGGCCCGGGCAACCTCCACGTCCCAGAACGAGACGTTCATCTCGGTGTCACCACGGAACGAGGAGAAGACAAGGTTGGTGGAACCGATGGTGGCCCAGCGGTCGTCAACGACCGCTGTCTTGGCGTGAACGTAGACCTCCTCGTAGCCCCATTCCCGCCGGATGCACGGTGCTGAGAGGCAGAACCCCTCGTAGGCACCCAGCGCGGCCAGGGCGTCGTAGGCCGCCGCGATGCCCGGATGGGCCCGGGCGGCGGCCAGTTCCGTCATCGGATCACCGGGTACCGACGCCATGACCAGCACGCCCCGTTCGAGTGCGTCGCGCAACTCCACCAGGACCACCCGACTCAGCAGGACCTGGTCCTCTATGTAGACGTAGTCCTGCGCACCTGCGATGGCTGACAGGTACTGCTCCCGGACGGAGTTCTCGCCGTCGGGCAGAGCGTCGTAGAGGCCGGGTAGCACGCTGCGCTGGATCTGGGCGGTGGTGGACCCGACCTCCGGGCTACGCCCGCGGGGCTCGGCCAGGTCCTCGGTCCGACCGTGGGGCCATGACCCGTGCCGGCGCCCGCGCTCCGAAGCACCGTTCCATCGCATCACGAAGTTCTCGTGCACGTCGGTGGCCACCGGTCCCCTCACGAGGCAGTGCACGTCATGGACGTTGGAGTACCGCTCCCCCCGTGTGAACCCCAGTCCCGGGTCGGGCTCGGCGTGGTCACGACCGGCCATCGAACCCCGCGTGATGTTGATCCCGCCGACGAAGGCCACCTCGGCGTCGGTCCCGGCGTCCACCAGCCAGGCCTTCTGGTGCTGGCACTGCGAACCCACGGCGTCCCAGCGGGCCTGCCACGAGGTGGACCGGGCACCCAGCAGGCGCCCCGAGGATTCGGTACCAGGGAAGGTGTCCTCGGCGCCCACCCCGTGGCCCTCCGGGTGCCAGAAGAGCACCCGTACGTCCACACCCCGGGACGCCGCATCGTCCATCAGGTCGAGGAAGGTGCCGCGACCCCCCGGGAACCCGGCATCGGTCTCCAGGAAGGCGACGCAGACCATCACCGACGTGGTGGCCGCCTCGACGGCGGTGGCGATCCGGTCGAATGCCGACGCACCGTCCACCAGGGGTTCGACGTGGTTTCCGGTGCGCGGCGGGAAGATCGCTCCTGTCGGCGGCGGGATCCGTCTCAGGTCGTCAGGGGCCGTTGCCACGGGCGGAGGCTAGACGCTCCGGTCGCCGCCGGATCCGACCGGCGACCTAGGGTTCCGCTCCGTGAAGCGGGCACTGGTCATCGAGCACGACGAGTCCGGCCCCGCTGCGGGCGTGGGCGAACGCCTCGTCGAGCACGGCTACCAGCTGGACGTCTTCCGGGTCCTGGACGACCAGGCGGACCCCGTCTGCACGAAGGCCTACCCGGATGCCACGTCCTACGACGTGCTGGTCGTGACCGGCTCGCCCTGGTCGGTCACCGACACCGACTCGATCGGCTCGTGGATAGGCCGTGAGATAGAGATGGTCCGAACCGCCCATGACGCCGGGGTGGCGGTGCTGGGCCTGTGCTTCGGCGGCCAGGTCCTCTCGACGGCACTGGGCGGTGAGGTCAGGCGGGTGGACACCCCGGAGTTCGGCTGGCACGAGGTGGACACCGACCTACCGGACGCCATCGCCCCGGGTCCGTGGTTCGAATGGCACTACGACGGGTTCACCGTGCCCGACGGCGCCACCGAGATAGCGCGGACCGCCGTCTCGCCGCAGGCGTTCCGAATCGGTCGGAGCGTCGGAACGCAGTTCCATCCGGAGGTCACGACCGAGCTCGTGGACCGCTGGATCAGCATGGATGAGAAGGAACTGCGGGCCCACGGCGTGGACCCCACCGTCATGGCCGCCCGGTCCGAAGAAGAGGCCGTGGGCAACCGCGCACGGTCCGATGTACTGGTCGACTGGTTTCTGGACGTCGACTGATTCCTCGGCTAGACAGCCGCGCTATGTCCCGAGGGAAACCATCCGCCCCAGGCATCCAGATCCTTGACAACGACATCTGGGCGGAGCGCGTCCCGCACTCCGAGTTCGCTGCCCTCCGCGCTGAATCTCCTGTCTCATGGTTTGACGAACCGGATGGGAACTCGGGTTTCTGGGCGATCACGCGTCTCGATGACCTCGTAGCCGTCCACCGCGACCATCGGACCTTCTCGTCACAGGTTGGAGGAACCGAACTAGAGGAACTGGAGAAGGACCCCGAAGCGCGCGAAGCCCGGCGGACGATGCTGGAGACCGACCCCCCTGAGCACACCCGAATCAGAAAACTCGTCTCCCGTAGCTTCACCCGCCGGGCCATCGCCCATTGGGAAAGCACCGCTAAGACCCTTGTCGCCGAGAGTATCGACCAAGCCCTACTCGACCACCAGACCGACTTTGTCGAGACGGTTGCTCGACGGTTCCCGATCCAGATGATCAGCAGGTTGCTTGGCGTCCCAGATCGGGATGCCGAACAACTATTCCACTGGGCCGACGCCGTCGTTTACCACGCAGACCCTGACTATTCGGAGTTGTTGTACGACAAGGACGACACGGACCCATATCGATTGCTCCCGTTCAGAAGCCCCGCATCCGCCAAGGTCTTCGAATTCGCCAAGCGTCTAGCCGGCGAAAAAGCCAAGCACCCGGAAGCCGATGTCGTTTCTATCCTTGCTGCCTCCGAAGACCTGACCGAGCAGGAGTTCCAGACCTTCTTCCTCCTCTTGGTCATCGCAGGCAACGAGACCACCCGCCACAGCCTGAGCCATGGCGCCCTGGCCCTAGCGGAGTTTCCCGACCAACTCGACCGGCTACGAGGAGACCCCTCCCTGATCAGCACAGCTACAGAGGAGATTCTCCGTTGGGCTAGCCCACAGATCCATTTTCGACGGACCGCAGTCTGCGAAACGGAGCTGGCAGGTGTGCCGATTGCCGTCGGCGACAAGGTCGTTACGTGGTACATCTCCGCCAATTACGACGAGAGGGCCTTCGTAGACCCGTACACACTCGACCTCGGCAGAAACCCGAATCCACACGTGACTTTCGGAGGTGGCGGTCCACACTTCTGTCTGGGCGCCTGGATGGCCAGGTTGGAGGTGAGGGTGTTTTTGGAGGAGATCATGACTCGTGTCGGGCGAATCCACCTAAATGGCGAGCCCCAACGGATTCGCTCCAACTTCATCAATGGCCTGAAACATCTGCCACTCACCCTGGAACAGGTTTAGAGGCAGTCGTCAGGCAGTCGCGATCCCGATCAACCGTTTCGCAGCGCCAACAAGTTCGCCGATGGAGTCATCATCGGCCGAGCCAAAGAGGTAACGGTCTGGCCGTACGAGCACCGCGGCACGCCCGGCAAGAAGGAGTTCGACGTCCCCGTCCGAATCAACCAAGTCGTCAGCAAGGATCGTGCGGCACCAACCTCCGGTCTCACATGGGACCCGAGACACCAGATACCAGTCAGGACCACCAACTTCGTCGAGGAGGTACTGCTTTTCGTTTACCAAAACCCTCGGTTGGCGTGCCTGATGTCCGATTCTCGTGTCGTTGCCTGATGAAAAGATCCCCTCTGTTAGTGGCGGGAGGCGTGACCAGCGGTCTGCATCGTTTACATCTGGAGGGGGAAGCTCCGCTACCTGGCCTGAGACAAGTCGACCAGCCTCTATAGCCATAGCGATACACCTCTCCACATGGTCGCGACGCTCGGGTTCGTAGCTGTCCAGGAGCGTCTCAGGGGATCCATATTGGAAGACAGATTTCAGTTTCCAAGCGAGATTGGCCGCATCGCGTATTCCTGAACACATCCCTTGACCGGTGAACGGTGGCATCTGATGGGCCGAGTCACCGGCGAGGAAAACGCGGCCATCTCGCCAGCGTTCGGCCACAACCGCGTGAAACCTGTATACAACGGCCCGAACGATCTCTCCGACGTCGTCTGAGACCCAGGGCCGAAGCAGTTCTCGAACCTTCGTGTGTGTCTGGAACTCCTCGTGGCTCTCACCCTCCATCAGGCGGAACTCCCAGCGGTGATGACCATGGGCAGAGGGCACATAGGTAGCTGGCCGCTGTGGATCACAGACCTGCTGGATGACAGTCGGAAGATCGGCATCGCCATCCACCATCAGATCGACTACAAGCCAGTGCTGGTCGAACCCCAAATCTGAGAGGCCGATGCCGAGACTCCGACGGATAGAACTCGAGGCACCATCGCAGGCGACGACGAAGCGGGCATCAATGGAACCGAGGTCGGTGACCTCGGACCCCAACCTCAACTCCACGCTGGGCCATCTCTCGAGTCCTTCGCGCAGGACGCGGTCGAGTTGAGGCTGTTGAAACACGTAGTCCTCATGCCACCCGAGTATCGGAGGCCGCTCGAAATCTTCGTAGGTGAAGAGTCTGTGTCCGTCAACGTCGACAAACTCCATTCCCAAACTGGGTTCGACGAGGTCTGTCACCTGGTCTGTGAGCCCCGCACCCTGGAAGATCCTCATGATCTCCGCGTCTAGGTGGCAGGCACGCGGAAGGGGATAGGGGTCCAGGGAGGCCTCATGGACCACAGTCTCGACTCCTGCGCTACCCAGAAGGTTCGCCAGCAGGGCGCCGACCGGACCGCAACCGACAACCGCGACCTGACGCACGGTTCTAGTGCTCTAGGTCCGGTACTTCTTCATGCCAACAAGTTGTTCCCCATGTGATAGCCAGCATCGTGCAGTCGGCTCCCTTGGCGGCTCCATGCCAATGCGCTTCGTTTGGTGGCGCAACAACCAGATGGCCGGGGCCGATGGCCACGCACCCATCGGCAACGGTCCCGACACGAGCATTGCCAGAGACGACAAAGAGAAGTTGTCCGCCCGGGTGATGGTGCCAGTTGGTCACCGCACCTGTGTGGAAATGAACGAGAGCAGAATCTGGCTCTTCCTCCGTCGGTGTGGAGTGGAGCATCTCCAGCTCAACGTGTCCACTGAACAATCCCCCGTAGTTGCTGCTGCGATCACCGCCAGCAACGACGATCATTGGCAATCACCAGTGACGAATCGATTACGAATCGTGCCGATCCCTTCGACGAAGGCCTCGACCACCTGACCGTTACGCAGGTAGGTGGGCGGGTCCATCGAATCACCGACCCCACCGGTAGTCCCCGTAAAGACCAGGTCGCCGACTTCAAGCGTGACATAGCGAGAAAGCCACTCAATCAGCACCGGCACTGGGAAGATGAAGTCACTCGTTCTTGCTTGTTGTCGCAACTCACCGTCAACCATCAGCGAAATCTCGAGATCGTCGCGATTCGGGAAGTCCTCCGGCGTAACAAGAAAGGGGCCAGTGGGTCCGAACCGGTCATAGCTCTTGGCCATAGAGAACTGACGAATCGGAGGTCGAAACTGCTCGTTGCGATCGCTCACATCGTTTCCAACCATCAATCCTGAGATGTGGTCCCAAGCCGACGAACTAGGTATTCGTACACCTTGACGTCCGATGGCAAGGACAAGTTCCACCTCATAGTCGACCATTTCAAGGTCGTACATCAGCACATCGTCGTAGGGACCCGTGATGCACGTCGGAAACTTGACCATCACATGTGGTTCAGTCGGAATCGCCTTGTTCGCCTCCACGGCGTGACTCCGATAGTTGAGGGCGATGGCGATTATTTTTCTGGGCCTCGGGACCGGCGGGCCGAGACTCGACTCGCTGACCTGATCACAATCCTCGTCCGCCACCAGATCGGCCATGAGGGGATGATTCCTGAGGTCTACGAGCTCCATCGGATCACTGGTGATCCGTCCCGATGTCGCTGTCTCAACGTCGACGACACGACCATCGATTACCAGCGAACCCCGGCCTTCAACATTTGCTATCCGCATGCGCTCCCCTCCTATTCCTTAGCTCTTCCGCAGCTCAGTCCAACCGCCAGAAGGCCTCTCGAACCACATGTGCACTTGGCCCGTTCCGGCTGCTGATTCATACTCCGAATAGCGGCGGCCGACTGCACCACACTCGGTTCCTCCAATTGCTCCAACCATCATGAGGTAATGGCCGAAGAAGCCCTCCGGAGCATGGCGCCTGTATTCAGCCTGGAACTCGATTACTGCTCGATGGTCCCCTCGCTCCCACCATCCGAGCACCTTTTGATCAGCCCCGAGCGCCTCCGGAGTCCGAATATTCTCCAACGACGCCGACTCATGGTCGGCGAACTCCCTCAACGGCCAGAAGCGATGGCTCAATCCTCCTGAGGCCAGTAGCACAACCCGTCGATCTGAAGCTTCGATTGCCTGGGTCAAGAGTGCCCCGAACAACAAGAAGTCCTGTGCGGTCGCCGTCTGACAGACCCCCACCGACATCCAGCGCTCGGTGCCCTGCAGGAACCCAAGAAGATTGATTGTCGGGTAATGGACGGGGAGGTATGGGTCATCACTAGCCAGGATCCAGGTGTCGTCCCGACCAGTCGCCAACGACTCAACAGCACGAGCAAGTTCGGGGTCTCCAGGCATGTCATAGGGAACCTGGCACATGCCACGAGGCAGTTCATCGGAGGTGAACTTTCCACTACGTCGCTCGTGGGCCGTGACGATGTGCTCAACCGTGGTGAACCAGTGCGTATCGAAGACGATGACCGTGTCAGCCTCTAGACGGTCCAGACACTCGGCACGTAACCGATGGAGGCCGGCCACCAGCGAAAAATCCTCTCCGTCATTGAGTTCGCGTCGCAGGCTTTCCGGCATGACGATGGGTGGAACGTGAGAGACAACGGCAGCGCCGACGATCTCACCCATGGCCGGCTGCCATCTCAGATGCACGTGGGCGGTTATTCGAGATCATTCGCCGAGCATAATCGTTTGGACCCGAAATATCTAACCAACTCAAGGCAGCCGATGCGACGAGGCCTGTTCACGGGTCCGCGCTAGACGCAGCAACCACGCAACTTCCTGTTTCGGCCAGCGTGCAAGGAACGCCTAGTACAACATCCAAACCGGCGGCTTTAGAGACCTGGTTTCGATCGAGTGTCGAATGGAACTGATGCCACCAGGTAGACCGATCCGTGCATGGCGTGTGGCCACCAGGAACGTTCGTGGAACCTGCGGAACTAATGGGAAGACCGGTTGCAGGGCACCCGCAAATACCCCGGACGAGACCCGGTCACGTCTAGCCGCCTGTCTGGTCGGCCAGACCATCCAGCACCGCCGCCACGGCATCCACCTTCGTGTCGGGATTCACGAAGCAGAACCTCAACACGGGCCGACCCTTCCACCGGGTCGGGACACAGAGGACTGTTCCTTTGCGCGCCTTTTCCACCGACCACTCCTGATAATCGGCGTCGCTCCAGCCGACCCGCTCAAACAACACGACCGAAAGGTCTGGTTCCATGATTAGTTCCAGGTATGGCCGTGATCGCACCTCAGCGACAACGGCGCGAGTTGTGGCTAGAACCGTCTCAACTGCATCTCGATAACGCCTGGTGCCATGGGTGGCGAGGGAGAACCAGAACGGCAGACCACGAGCCCGTCGCGTCAAATGGATCGCGAAGTCTGCCGGGTTCCACTCCGCGCGATCAACAGACTCCAGGTAACTCGCAAACTGGGAATGGGCCGCGGCCCCGTACTCCGGCTCCCTGTAGATCAGGGCGCAGCAGTCGTAGGGGGCGAACAACCATTTGTGCGGGTCGACGACGAAGGAGTCGGCGAACTCGACACCTGCGAACGCCCGAGAGACCGAAGGTGCTACTAGCGCTGCACCACCGTAAGCACCATCAATGTGCATCCAGAGACCGCGCTCCCTGCAGGTCTTGGCGATACCCGAGATGTCGTCTACAAGACCAGCGTTAGTCGTCCCGATCGAGGCCACCACGGCAAAGAGTCCACCGTCCCGGTCAGAGTCGACTGCCTCCGCAAGAGCCTCTCCGGTCATTCGACCCTGCTCATCAGCGGGGACGTCAAGCACCTCACAGTTCATCACCAGAGCCGCAGCCCGAACCGAACTGTGGGCTTCTGCCGTTGCCGCAAACCGCCAAGTCTTGCCTTGATTGGCGGTATCAGCTCGTGCTCGCTCCCGAGCCGCTACTAGCGCACTCAGGTTTCCAATCGTGGCACCGGACACGAAACAACCACCGGCGCTGACGGGCCAACCTGCCAACGAAGCCAGCCAGGACAGTGCCTGATTTTCAGCCGCAATGGCTCCCGCCCCAGCCTCCCAGGTGCCAGCAAATATCTCTGCGGCAGTCACTGCGGCGTCGAAAACCAGCGAGGCCTGGGTTGGGGCAGCCGGCACAAAGGCCAAATTCATCGGGTTGTCCTGAGCCCGGGTGGCAGGCACGACCACCTCTGTGAACAGCCTGAGAGCTTCCTCGCTACCAATCCCGTCCGGGACGATGGCCTCTCCAAGATCGGCAAGCAGTTCGCCTGCAGGTCGAGCTCGAGCCATCGGATCCGGGCCCTCGACGATCCGTCTCAAGCTCCAATCGGCGACTGCCTGAATAGCCCTATCATCCTCGGACCAGAACCGGTCGGCACTCACCGTTCGTCAAGCTCTTCGACTGATCGGAGCACCTTACGCAGGAGGCGAGCCAGCATCTCCTTTTCGTCTTCGTCTAGTCCGCCTGTCACCCTGGACTCAACGCTGTTGATCGCCGGCATCACCTCGTTGACCACCCTGGTCCCCGCGTTCGTGAGAACAACCTCGACTCGACGCCGGTCAGACGTGACCGGATGCCGACTTGCCAGACCCTTGCGCTCGAGAGTGTCCAGCACCCCGGTCAGGGTGCCACCAGAAACCCCTGCCTCTGCGGCTAATACGCGTGACTCCTGTTTTCCCCAGATTCGGAGCACGAAGAGAATGACGAAGGCACTCCATGACAACGAGTAGGACTTGAGTACGGCTCGTTCCATGTGTTTGCGAACAGCGGTGGCCGTTCGGAATATATTGGAAACGGCCGCCATGGACAGCAGGTCGAGGTCGAGACCAGCCATCTGTGCGCCGATCAGACGCTCCGCCTCAACCAACTCTTCATCACCTGCGGCGAAGGCACGGGGCATACCAACACACTACTATTCGGCACCAAACAATCTGGTGGGACGACCATCTGACGAATCGGCTCATTGGCAATACCCGTCTTAGGCCAGAGCGTGCACTAGGCGGCAGGATGGAGATGGCTGACCAAATGGAAACCGACGAGTACAGGCGAGTCCGTGTCCTGTGGCCAGACCACCTGAACCTGGCCCGCGGCAAGTACCTGCCTCACCGTCTTGCTGCGCAGGGAACCCGTCATAGTTTGACGGTCTTTGCACTTGGCTACGACCGGGATATGAGTCCGGTGCCCGGGACCGGGTTCCTCGAGGGGATGCCGGACATGGAATGCCATTTCGACATGTCCGACGTAAGGCCAGGATGGGAGGACGGCGTTGGCGTCGTTGTCGGTGACCTCGAGCGGAATGGTGAGCCGGTCCCCCTAGCTCCCAGGACGGTACTGCGCAACGCCGTCAACGCCTGGGAATCGTTGGGCTACACGCCCAAGGTTGGGATCGAGCTCGAGGCCTACATCATGGAACCCGGCGACGACGGCAGATGGCGCCCCTACAACGCACCTGGCTCATTCGTGTACGGCACAGGCGTGCTCACCGACCCCGAAGGGATAGTGCGAGCCATTGATGAGACTGCCGAGCGACTCGGCTTCCGAGTCGAATCAATCAATGGAGAGTTCGACATCGGCCAGTTTGAGCTGACCCTCGAGTTCGATGACGCAATGCGATGCGCAGACGAAGTGTTCCTATTCAGGGTGATGGCAATGGAAGTCGCCGCCCAGAAGGGGCACCGTCTCACCTTCATGCCGCGACCGATTCCGGAATCTGGCGGCAACGGTATGCACGTGAACCTGAGCCTGAATGACAACGCCGGACGCAACGCCATGCTTGATCCATCGACTGACGACGGGCTTTCTGCGCTCGCAAAGTCTTGTATCGCCGGACAACTCCATCACATGTCCGCGATGGCGGCATTGTGCGCTCCTACAGCCAACTCCTACAAGCGCCTGTTGCCTGGCCAGATTTCCGGTTATTGGAAGAATTGGGGACATGACCACCGGTCTGCCACGGTTCGCGTAAACCCCGAACGCGATGCGTCAACACGCCTTGAGAACCGAATGCCCGATGGCGCAGCAAGCACGTATTCAGCGATTGCTGCGGTCCTCACGGCTTCGCGACTTGGGGTGGAAGCGGGTCTCAAGTGCCCGGATGCCGAAACCGGGGATGCGCTAGAGACAGCCTCGACCGAAGAACACACGCCTGATCACCTTGGTGCTGCTATCGAAGCCCTCCGTGCCGACAAGAAGTTCGCCAACGCGATTGGTTCGGAGATGGTTGACCAGTACCTCGCGATCAAAGAGATCGAGTGGGGCAAATACCTCGCAGCCAACGGAAACTGGGAAGAAACGATTGACCGCTTTACCGAGTGGGAGGAGAAGTACTACCTCCCGTACCTCTAGGTACCGGAAAGTAGTACTCGGCCTTGGGCATCGGTGATCTAGTCAACCTGAGAGAACTCGAGCATGACCCCGATCCGATCCTTGCTCGGATGCGGTCCCATGAACCTGTCTGCTTCGTGCCGTCTCTCGGTATGTGGCTGGCCACGAAATGGGATGACCTCGTCCACATGGAAACCCATCCCGAGATTTTCAGTTCCGATACCAGCCCTTCATTCCTGGCGAGGGCACTTGGGCCGAACATGCTGACTAAAGACAGGCCCGAGTCTTCAAGGGCGCGCAACGTGATGCTGCCCGCCTTTCAGGCTGGAGGAATCTCAGGTTGCTTCGCTTCGGAGGGTCTGGCCGAACTCGCTGACCACTTGATCGACGGTTTCATCGAGAACGGCAAAGGCGACCTCATGGAAACGTTCGCCACTCCCCTGAGCGCGGCGTCACTTGCCGCCGTGCTCGGGCTGGACGCCCACGGTTGGGAGCAAATCTGGGAATGGTGCAAAGGCCTGTGTGCTGACATCGCGAACTTTGAGAACGACCCCGGGTTAACCGCCGTGGGGAATGAAGCACGGGAGTCCCTAGGCGAAGCGATCGACCAGAAGATCGATTCGATTGTTGACGGTCCCACCGGTTGTGCAATCGGACAGTTCGTAACCGCCGCGCCCGACGGTCGACCATTGAGCCACTCCGAGATCGTCAACAACGTTCGACTGATGATCAGCGGCGGCATCAACGAGCCACGAGACGGAATCGGCCTAGTCGTCTCAACCGTCCTTTCGAATCGCCCGCTCCTCGACGAACTGGAGTTGGAACCCGCCCTTTGGCGCAAGTGCGTAGAAGAAGTCCTTCGACTGCATTCCCCTGTGGGCACGATTACACGTCAAACAACCTGTGAGACCCGTCTTGGCGACAAGGTCCTTCCATCCGGATCATTGGTCGCTGGAGTCATCAGGTCGGCGAATCTAGATGAGGAGCGTTGGTCGCACCCTCAAGAGTTCGATCTGCACCGCTCTGAAGGTGGACACGCAGCCTTCGGAACGGGCGACCACAGATGTCTCGGTGAGTGGCTCGGTCGACAGGTTGTAAGGGTTGGGTCACAAAAGATCTTGACCCGTTTGCCAGATCTGAAGATTCAGGCAGGGAAAACCGTCGAGTTGCACGGGTTCGAATTTCGCGGCCCTAGAGAACTCCTGTGTAGTTGGAGCATTCCATGAGCCAGGCCGGTGTCGTCTTTGTGACCGGCGGAGCCTCTGGGATTGGACGTGCTGTCGCGAGACGACTCGCGGGCGAAGGCTCATCCGTCGTCGTGGCCGATCAGGACGTCCGGAACGGAAACGAGACACGTGACCTCATCACCGCAGCGGGGGGACACGCAATGTTCGAGGAGATCGACGTCCGTGACCGGAAATCAATACGCACCGCTGCTGACAGTGCAGTCAGCCAGTACGGAAGAATTACCGGTCTCGTCAACTGCGCTGGCATCGTCACAATGACTTCCTTGGCCGAGTTATCGGAAGAAGAATGGGATCTGGTCGTCGATGTAAACCTCAAGGGAACTTGGTTGGTCACACAAGAGGTGGCCCGCGACATCGAAGTCGCGGGCGGGGGCGCGGTTGTCAACATCTCGACTGTCGAAGCTGAGGTTGTCGTGTCATCGGCCGGCCACTGCCAAGTCCACTACAACGCTTCCAAGGGTGGGGTGAAGATGCTCACCAAGGCTCTCGCAGTCGAACTGGCAAGGTCATCTATACGGGTAAACGCTGTCGCCCCTGGCCCAATTGCCACTGACTTTGTCTCCCTCGAGGGCATCACCGCTCCCGAAACTCTCGAGGCGCTGAGAGGCAGGCTCCTAATTCCCCGGATCGGTCAACCGGAAGACGTCGCGTCAGCAGTCTCGTTCCTGCTCTCTGATGAATCCTCCTGGATCACCGGAGTACATCTGCCAGTTGACGGAGGTTGGCTGACGCGTTGACCGCTTCGTCTGGACTAGTTGGAGTGATTGACTGGTCCACCCAGGTAGGCGGCCTGCACGACCGGATCCTCAGATATCTCATCAGGAGTGCCCACGGCAATGACCTTGCCCTGGTCGAGCACGTATACCCGATCGCAGATACCGGTGATGAAATTCAAGTCGTGATCGACGACGACAACACCGGCTCGGACGAGTTCCGCCAGTTCTCGGATCCGGTGAACCATCTCCGCAGATTCGCGATCTCCCATACCACTCGTCGGCTCATCGAGAAGAAGAAACCGGGGCGCCGCCGCTGCAGCTCTGGCAAGCTCGAGGCGCCGAGCATTTCCATAGTCGAGTTCTCCAGCTCGACGGTGGCGAAGCTCCCCCAACCCGCTGACACGAAGCAGGAGTTCGACGTCAGGCTGCGGGCGGTCAGCAAGGTGACCTGCCACTGCTAGGCGCGCAACAGCGATGTTCTCCTCAACAGAGAGTGCCGGGAACAACCTGAGGTTCTGGAAGGTCCTGACGATCCCAGCTCGAGCGACCAGATACGACGGCCGACCATCGAGGGCATCGCCATCTAGTAGGACCGAACCACCGCTTGCAGGCACCAGGCCGGTAATCACGTTGAGGAGTGTGGTCTTCCCAGCACCATTGGGCCCGATCAATCCAACTACCTCATCGGTCGCGGCTGTCAGACCCGCCCCGTCGAGAGCTCGGAATCCTCCAAAATCGACAACGACACCCGTTACATGGAGTTCGCCTTTGGACCTATGACCATCGACAGGATGGCTTGCTGGTAATTGGCTGGCGGGTGTCTTGGCAAGACGCCCGGCAAGCCAGTGATCGAGCTCCCAGTCGCCTAAGAGGCCGGCTGGCCTGAAAATCATGAACCCGAGCATCGAACCGCCAAGGAAGACGTCTGTCAGACCATTCCGAAGAATCCAGTCGAGGGCTGGCAAGTCGACCGACGGTCCGGCGAGGTAGCGGGTGATCTCGCTACCGGCGCTGATTACCACCACGCCGACCAAAGACCCGGCGACGCTGTTCCGACCTCCAACGATCAACATCGTCAACGTGAGCAGGGTGTACTTGAAAAAGAAGAGCCTCGGATTGATGCTCCCAAGTTCAAACACCCGCAGAGTGGCGCCGATAGACACGACGAAGACCGACAGAAGAAGGGCGATCATCTGCTGCACCGCGGGGTGTATCCCCATCGAACGTGCTGCCAGGTCGTCTTCTCGCGCCGCCTGGGCGAGCCGACCAAATCGTGTCTCCTTGAATAGCCGAGCCGCCAGGAGGGCCAGAAGTAACGCCAAATAAATCCATCCCCGTCCCTGCAGCGTGACCTTGCCCAGCGGGCTGAATGAAAGGCCCGTCTTGCCGCCACGTGTGAGGTCAATCCAGTTCTTCGCAACTTCGTGGACGACAAACAGCAGTGCGAGTGTGATGACCGTGGCGGCCACAGCACCTGATCGCGCCCCTGAACGAGCGAGTCCCAGGCCAATGACAACTGCAACCACCACTGCGATGAGCGCTGCGATGAGCGATGACTGGAGCGGTGTGAGGTCTACCTCCGTCAGGCCAAATGGGGCATCGGGGATTTGTATCGCCTTTCGATCCGGGGAGATCGCGCAAACTGCGAACGCGTAGCCGGCAATAGCGCCAAACCCCATGTGTCCGAACGAGAGAACACCCGTGTTCCCGATATAGATCTGAATGCCAAGAACAACGATCGCATTGATGAGCATCTGGGTTACCAAACCATCGCTCGAAGAATTGCCTATAGCCGTATAGGCGACTCCGCCCACCAGCAGCAACAGATAAGTGGTTAGCGAACCGGCCACCGGGAGAACCACACGACGAGCTACTCCGATGCGCATCAGACGCGCTCCGCTCGCCGGACTGTGATAAGGCCCTGAGGCCGGAAAACAAAAAGAAGTGCTATTAGCAGAAACACGATCCCGTCAGTCAGGCCTACCAGTCCCGCAGGAAGGTGCGATATCAGGAGAACTTCGGCGAGGCCAAGGACTACGCCACCCAAGACCGCTCCGGGCAAGCTCCCCAGACCACCGATGAGGGCAGCAAGCACGCCCTTCAGCATCGGACTAAGACCCGCTGTCGGACCAGCCTGACCACTGCGCATCAGCCAGAAGACCGCTGCCACTCCGGCAAGAAGACCAGACAGTGCGAACGCCCCGCGGATGATGCGGTCGCTGCGAATCCCCATCAACCTGGCTGCGTCAAAGTCCTCAGCGGCAGCGCGCAGACTCGTTCCAAACATGGTGTTCTGAAGCACCCAGTAGGTCGCCCCTAGCGTCAAAAGGGTGAAGAGGATGACCAATAGGTCGTACACCTCCAGACTGACACCGCCAACCTTCCATGTCTCGAAGATCCAACCAGGTCTCGGGAACTGGCGGAAGTTCGCCGACACGTACATCACGAACCCTGCCTGAACCAAAAAATGAACACCAAACGACGTCATCAACATCGTGAAGTCAGGTGCTCCCCGAACCCACCTAAAGGCTACGAACTCGATGACCACCGATGTCACGCCTGCAATCACGACAACTGCCGGAGCAACAAGCCACCAGTCCCAGCCGGCGGCGAAGAGGCCGTAGGCCGCATAGGCACTCACAGTTATCAGCTCACCGTGAGCAAAATTCACCAGGTGCATAACGCCGAATATGACGGCTATACCCAGGGCAATAAGCGCATAGATCCCGCCACGCCCTAGACCATCGACCACCTGTTGGAGAAGTTCCGTCATACCGGGTCGGTGCTCCGACCGAGGTACGCGTCAAATAGGTCCTGACGCGCCAAGAGATCGGGCGCGAGGCCATCAAGAACAATCTCTCCGGAGCGCATCACATAGCCACGATCGGCAACCTCGAGTATTCGTTGCGCGTTCTGCTCAACAACCAAGAGTGTGAGGCCGGCGTCTCTAAGCGTCCCGATGAGGTTGAAGACGACATCCGCCAGCAACGGGGCGAGACCCAGAGTGGGTTCGTCCATAAGAAGAATCTCCGGTTCCGCCATCATCGCGCGACCAATTGCAAGTTGTTGCGCCTCGCCGCCTGAGAGATAGCCCGCAGAGGTCCCAAGTTTGCTTCCAAGAGCTGGGAAGAGTTCGATGACCTGGTCCTGGAGTCCGGCTCTCTTGGTGGATGCCTTGGTCACACCCCCCACCATGAGATTTTCGTGAACGGTGAGATCGGCGAAGATCCGACGGTGTTCCGGAACCAGCGCAAGACCAGAACGGAGCATTCGGTCAGGTGCCCAATCCGTGACGTCATCGCCGTTTAGCCAGATCTTCCCACCGGTCGGGCTGAGAAGACCTGCGATGGTTGAAAGGAGCGTGGTCTTCCCGGCACCGTTGGGGCCGATGAGGCACACGACCTCACCGGCCCGAACAGTCAATCCAACTTTTCGTATGGCAGCAATCGCCCCATAGCAGGTAGTCAGCGACTCGACTTCGAGCACCGACTACCCGGCAGACTCAGTCAATGGTGGCAACAAGAGTCGGTGCACCATCGACGACCCGATGGACGTAGACGGGCTTGTCGGGAATACCGCTGGTCCCGACGTAGGTCAGGTCACCAGTTGCTCCGTGCACCCCTTTGGCCTCTGCGATCGCGTCCCCTAGAACCTTCGGATCCGTTGACTTGGTGCGGACAAACGCATCAATAACGACGGCGATGGCATCCACTGCCAGACCCCCGAAGGAGGCATTCTCAAGGGGTGCTCCGTGTGCTGTCTCATAACTGTCAGCCAGCGCTTTGATCCGGCTTCCCTCGGATGGGAACGAGTGAGTCGTATGGTAGAAGCCTTCGACGCCGTCGGTGAAGTAGCCCCCAGTTGCCTCAAAAGCGTCGGTCACCAAGTAGTTGGTGGTCACTCCTGCGCCGTCCAACTGGCCTCTCAGAACCGCACTCTGGAAGGACAACATCGCCGAATAAACCACGTCAGGTGCCTGGCCACCAGCGGCCATCTCATTTACCTGTGAAGAGAAGTCCATGTCCTCAATCGGGACAAAGTTGTAGTCGGCGACAACCGAGCCTCCTCCGGAGGTGAAGACCTCGGTGAATACCTCTGGGTTGTACCCGAAGTAGGGGCCCGGAGCTGAGAACGTAACCGCTGTGGACCATCCCTGGTCCAGTGCGAACACAGCTGCTGCAGATGCCTGCGCCGTATCATCAAAGGCGACCAGATAGGCCAGAATCGATGCGTCGGCCAACAGCGGTTCAGTCGAAGCGACGAATAGGACAGCAATCTCTCCCGCAGCCACCTGGAGCAGTGGCTCGCCGAAGTCCGGGAATGCCGGCCCGAGAAGCGCGGACACCCCGGCATCGATCAAGGACTGGCTGGCACGCTGGGTTACCTCAGGGTCACCCGCAATGTTCTCGACCGTCAGCTCGAGTGTCGTCCCGGACAGGTCTTCACAATTGTCGAGGTCCGTAGCCAGCACGACGTCGATATCGATCCCATTGTTCGGATCGATACCGCCAGCGCAGTTAACGAGGGCAACGAAGTGTTTTCCAGCCTCGCTTGCCGGCATGTCGGCAAAGCCCCCCAGGTCAGAGAAGTCGGCCGCGTAACCGATCTTCAGTGTGGAGGGTGCTGACTCCTCATCGTCACCACATGCTGCCGCGAGTAGCGACAGCGCAACCAGAATTCCAATAACGGATGACCTATTCACGTTGCTTCTCCCATACCGAGACACTTTCAAAATAGCGGTCTGACGGTAGACCCTAGATACTTTGGGGTCAAACAATCAGGCCCGGAAACCTCTCAGTCGCGCTTCGGCGGACGGATCCCCCGGAACTCCCAGTCGCCGCCCAGGGCGGTCGACAGGACCTCCTCCGACTCCGTTGGCTGGGCGCCACAGTCGTCGCGGATGGGCGTCGGCCCGGCCACGATGGTGTTGGTGAGCGCACCCAGGCCCTCGACCTCCACGGTCACCACGTCGCCGGGCTGGACCGGTCGGGAGTTGGCCGGAGTGCCGGAGAAGACCATGTCGCCGGGCAGCAGGGTGATGGTCCGGGCCAGGTCGGCCACCAGGTAGTGCATGTCCCAGGTCATCTCATCGGTGTTGCCGTCCTGGGCCACCTCGCCGTTGACCAGCGTCC
>Ga0257113_1000088_pt1 | contig 24877 bp, 16 predicted proteins | sample LP_taG_4_FD_191568 | JGI IMG/M metagenome (GOLD analysis project Ga0257113, IMG submission 191568) | Marine microbial communities from Northeast Subartic Pacific Ocean, Canada - LP_J_2015_P26_2000m | ecosystem: Environmental > Aquatic > Marine > Oceanic | place: Canada: Northeast Subartic... | reverse complement strand
CAGGAATATACCCATCAAAATTTTTTTTAATCAGAGTAGAGATTCGGCTTAGAAGATTACCAAAATCATTAGCAAGATCACTATTATATCTGTTAATAAAAGACTTAAGAGTAAAATTTGCGTCCTGTCCAAGCACCATTTCTCTCATCAGATAATAACGAACAGGGTCAACACCATAGTCATCAATCAAATCCATTGGATTAACTACATTGCCACTAGATTTACTCATTTTTGCATCTCCCATAAGCCACCAGCCGTGTGCAAAGATTGTTTTTGGGAGTTCTATCCCGGCAGACATAAGAATCGTAGGCCAGTAAACGGTGTGAGCGGTTAATATGTCCTTACCTATTAAGTGCAAGTTTGCTGGCCAATAATTACCAAATGAAATTTTATCATCTAGATAACCAGGAGCAGTAATATAGTTAATTAAAGCATCAAACCAAACATATGTTACATAACCCGAATCAAAAGGGAGCTCTATACCCCAGTTCAATCTTGATTTAGGCCTAGATATACATAAATCATTTAATGGCTGTCTTAAAAATCCTAATATTTCATTTTTTCTATGCTCCGGCTGTATAAAACTAGGATTAGAATTAATATGTTCTATAAGTGCATTCTGATATTTACTCATTTTAAAAAAGTAATTTTTTTCTTTTAATTTTTTTATATCACGAAATTGACCTGTATCAGCCTCTTTATCTGTAATAAATCTTTCTTCAGATACTGAGTAAAGACCTTCGTATTCATCTTCATAAATATCCCCTGCTTCATATACTACTTTTAATATTTTTTTTACTACTCTTTTATGTCTTTTTTCTGTTGTCCGAATAAAATCATTATTTGATATATGTAATCTTTCCCATAAATCTGTAAAACGTTTAGACATTTCATCACAATGATCTTTGGGCTCAATACCACGTTTTGATGCCGCATCTTGAACTTTTTGACCATGCTCATCTAATCCTGTTAAAAAAAAGGTGTTATTCCCTAGCTGCTGTTGATATCTAGAAAGTACATCAGCTAAAATGGTTGTATAGGCATGTCCTATATGTGGGATATCATTGACATAATATATTGGCGTGGTAATATAAAATCGATTATTCATGTAAGTGTTTTTGTATATCAAGTATCAAGTTTATTAGAATTAGTGGCATATATAAATTCTGGGAAACAGCTTTCATTATATCCTGTAGAGATAATATAATCGCATAGACATTTGCTTTTGGGTAGGTTTGATTAAATAAAACAATCTGATAATGTAAATTTGTATTATCAAAATCACTTTTTAACCCTTGTCGATGTAATAATGCACTTCTAAACCATAATGATATTAAGTTAAAATGATATCTAAACTCTTGTAGATTACTCCCACTAAGACGACTATAATAATCAGTAAAACTTCTCCATTTCTGTGGGTTATTATTTATGAGTGTAGTAGATAATTTTTCTATTGTATCTATTATTTTATTTATCGGTTGAGTAGATAATGTCCTTGCCTGGTGTATATTACCTCTACAAATAGAAACCAATAAACTTGCGTCTTTTTTTTCAATCTTTTTGCTCATAAGCCAATTAAAAATAAAATCATTTGATGGTGCCGAGATATCAACTGTTTGGCAACGAGATACAATGGTTTGGAATAACATTTTTTTATAGTCTGTAACAAGTATTAGCGTGGTATTTTCAGGCGGCTCTTCCAAAATCTTCAGGAGCGCATTACCCGATTCTCCTTGCCCAACACATAGCAATTCAGAATCAAAAATAATGACAACATTCCTACCATTATTATCATTCTGCTTGAAGTATAATGTTTTTCTTAACCCTCTAATAGAATTAATAAGGATTCTATTCGCTTTTGGAATTAATATTTTATAAAAAAGATCTATAGATTTTCCCTTGATAGCAGTTATGTAATCTTCTGGTATAAAATTCTTATTTTCATCATCTAATTTATTATTCTTAGGTGCCGGTAATGGCACAATAATATTTAGCCTTTCATGTTGTAAGGTTTTAAATCTTATACATGATTCACATGTATAACATATTTCGATATCTGAACTCTGACAGTTAAGTAATTGAGCGAACTTTATAGCCAAACCTTCTTTGCCCGCTCCTTTTGGGCCTGAAAATAGATATGCATTTCCAATGTTTTTTGAAACTGATATACGAACTAGTTTATCCCAAGTATTTTTTTGAGCTGATATAAGGCTTTTGTCTACTATTTTTTCACTAACCATTTTTCTGGATCTAGTTTTTGACCTTTGCCCCACACTTCAAAATGTAATTTTGAACCATTGATTGAACCAGAATCACCCATATAGGCAATAACATCTCCTGATCTAACCTCACTGTCTACATGTGTTTGTATGTTTGTCACATGACTATATACAGTATAAAACCCACCTCCATGATCAATAATTATTGTTGTACCATAACCTCTTATATACGTGATTGTTGTTACAATACCGCTTATTGTAGATCGTATTGGTGAACCAGGTTGTCCTTTTATATCTATACCAGGATTATCCGTAGTTGTTTTTAACTGTGCGTTCCACTGTTTTCCAAATTTTGATATAACTCTTCCTTCAGTTGGCCAAGGCAACTGTCCTTTAAGCAAATTAAATTCTTTTGTTTTCAGGGCTTCCTGCTGTTGGCGAATTCTATCTTCTCTTTCAAATCTTGCTTTATCTTCTAATACTTTTTTAATTATAGTCTCTAATTGTTTTACTCCAGCTGCTTTTTCTTGCATATAATTGGCTAGTGCATATTTATCTTGCCTAATTCTTGTGAGCTCTTTTTCTCTTTTAATTCTCATCTTTCTTAGAGAAGACATTTGTTTCTTCTTATCTCTTTTTAACGAAATACTTTGTCTTAATAATGATTCAAGTTTTAATCTATCTTTATTTATCATTAATAATAGATCCTCTATTTCATTTGTCATTTTTTGTTCAATAGCGGATATAATTTTAAGGTATTGCGTTCTATATATCGCTTGGCGCCAAGATGTAGAAGATAAGACCTTTTCTAAGTCAGATACTCTGCCTTTTAAATAGGTGTTAACTACACGTTGTTTATATCTATCGCGCATTGTATTTAATTCATCCTCTTTTTTTTTAATATCTTTTTTCAAAATATTTATTTTATTCTTAGCAGCATTTTCTTCTTTTTTTAATGATTGAATTAGTTTATTTATTAAGGCTATTTCTTCATCTAAGTTTGTGATTCTTTTAGAAGCTGTTGTTTCTCTAATATTAGCTTTTCTCAGTTTAGAGCTTAATTCTTCAATCTCTTTTTTCATTTTATTGATAGCATCGTTCTGGTATCGCAGCTCTTCATTATAATCTCTTTGGGAACTTTGACCAAATACAAAATTCATAAAAAGATATATTAATAAGATATTATTGAAATATTTCATGTAATGGAAACTAGTGAGTATGTTGCTCTGATTACAATGCGGATTATATTTTGGTGGGCCGGCCTAAAGCTCCTCAATTTTGAATAGAATAAAATCTTTAAATGATAAATGCAGTTGTTTTTCATTTAAATTATATATCCAAAGTTGTTCTCTCTTTGTATTTTGATCAGATATAATTTTTTCATGTGGGGCGCCTAATAAATCCTCTATTAAAGGTAGCGTCATACCAATAGTTAACCTAGGTGACCTAGCAATTGCTTGTAAATAACGGGCTCTAGTCATTTCATGATCAATAAATATATTAGCCTTATAATTATCCAATTTTTTTAATTTATTATTTAAGTCTTGTAATAATTTTTCATTCCTTGATCCTATCCCTGAAGATAATTCTTTAGCTTGTTTTAGAGATTGAATTGCCAATATAATTTCATCAAACTCATCGACCTTATCTGCGAGTTCTACTAGTTGAATGCCAGCTTGATAATGTAATGCTATTATTTCAGATTTTAGATCACCATTTAGCTCCAATGCTTTAGAGTATTTTTCCATAGCTTTGCCAAGAATTAAAATAGATTGCAATTTTTTCCCTTCTCCTAATATTACATATGATCTAAATCTGTTAAGTTGTTTTTCTCCGATTTTAGAAAAATTTGATACTTTTTTTACTAAACTCAGTGCCTCTTTATAGAGGCCTCCATCTAAAAGTAGCTCTGCGGAATTCATCCACTTTCTTACAATCTCATCAATTCGAAAATTTAATGCATCAACTATAAGTGTATCATCTGTAACGACTCTGGATCTGGCTTTTATGTATTTATCTAAGGCTTTTTCAGATGCGCCACTATCATCAAACAAGAGCCCCTGTTCCATAATCTGGTAAGGTATTTTTCTATCACATTCGGCCATATATTTTGTTGCTCTATATCTGTTTGAGTGGTTTGGATATTGGGTTAAAAACTCTATAAACTTACTTTTTGCAGTCAGGTAATCTTTATTATAGTATATCTTTTTTGCTTCATCCCCGATAGTCTTTTTACCTCCATAAAATGTTGAGAGTGAAAAATAAATTCCATAATTAGCAAGATCAAATCGAGTGACTGGAGTAATATTATCGGGATCAGTTATTTTATTTATCTTTGTATATGAATGACGAATATCGATTCCAATTGAAAAACGATTTAATTTACCTGGGTCAATGATTAAACGCAGTCCTAATCCAAGGGCCATGGAAGTACCAGTCCCACTAGGAACAGAATTTATTTTTTCAATATCCTTATCAAAATAAAATTTTGAAGAAGCAAGCCCATATCCATATCTAAAATTTACATACCACCAATTAAATGGCTGCCATTGTAGTGTGTTAGTAATAAGATATTCTTTTAACTCAGGCTTAAATTGTATATTGTTTTCACTTATGCTGGTTCCTTCTTTCCAATCATCTGGGATATCCTTTGGAAATATAATTGAACTAGATCTGTAATTAATTCCAGTTAAAAAGTTCATCCAACTAGTGTTCATTATAAAATTGGGAACATTTACCATCCCAAAATCAATATCTATAGCTGTCCCTGCTATGTTTTTTGTTTCTTGATCTAAAGGAGAAACCTCAGAATCGTACCAAATCCAATTATCCATATCGCCAGCAGATGGAGAAGACGTGCTCCCTGAAAATTTCCCATTAAGACCTAATCCATAGCGAATCTCAACAGGCATATATGTAACTGGAGCGGAAAACTCTCTCGATCTAAACCATTTATCAAACCAGTAACCCTCTTCATGTTTTCCCTCTTTATCAAGTTTAATTAGTCCCCAAAATAGCGTCTTAGGTTTTTGTTTAAATAATGATTGAGAATTAAGATTTGTAATCATTATCAGCGTTGATAATAACCAAATAAATTTTTTTTGTTTCATCATGATTGGAAATTTAAGTATTCCGATATCTTTTACAAGGAGAGACTAGGTATATTCTAGACGATTATTTTTAGAAAAATTTAGGAACAAATATTCACTTACTATTATATATGTAATAATGAAAATTTATGTTTTTATACCAATCCTCTTTTGTTCTCTACTTTCACAGGAGTTTAGTATTGCTAGAATACAATATGGTGGAGGTGGAGATTGGTACTGTGACCCAAGCAGTTTACCAAACCTATTAGCATATTTAAAAGCTAATACATCTATGTCACAGGCATCAAAAGAGGTAAGGATAAAATTGACGGACAGCAATGCTAAACAGTTCCCCTATCTTTACATAACCGGACATGGGAATATTAGATTTTCAAATAATGAAATTATTGCACTTCGATCAATACTTAGTAATGGTGGCTTTCTCCATGCAGATGATAATTATGGAATGGATAAGTCATTTAGAAGAGAAATAAAAAAAGTTTTTCCTAATAAAAAATTTGTTGAGCTTCCTCATAGCCATCCTATTTTTTCTTCGTATTATAAGTTAAAAAATGGATTACCAAAAGTACACGAACATGATAATAGACCGCCTCAGGCTTTAGGAATTTTTGAAAACAATAAACTAGTTGTCCTTTATACATACGAATCAGACCTCGGCGATGGTTGGGAGGACGCTACAGTACATAATGACCCCCCTGAAATAAGAGATGCCGCTCTAAAAATGGGTGTTAATATTATATATTATGCATTAACTCAATAAAATGAAAATTCAAAAATATTTAATTGCCGTTAGAAACGCAAAAATTAAAGTAGACCTTATAAGTATAGCATTTATACTTTTGATGATTTTTATTGGCTTATCATTAATATTTATATTACTCGAGTCTGTATTTTATTTTTCTCCTGTTAATAAAAAAATAATCTTAATTGCGATAGCCAGTTTAATTATCCTGACTATATGTTTGTTAGCGATATCCTATATAGCCATAAATCAAGATCGTTATCGTAGTTATTCATGGAGCAACCTTGCTTCTATAATAGGAAAAAATATTTTCCCCAATAAGGAAGATACTGCAATAAATGCATATCAAATAGAAACACAAACAAAAAAAAATCAATCACAAGAACTTGCAGATAATTTTATTGATGAAGTCGCTGATAAAATAAGCAATGTTAATCCTGATGATAACATTAATAAAAAATCGTTGTTAAATATAAAGTTTTTTACAGTGAGTATAATGTTCATTTCTATAATAATATTATCTATTTTTGGGGAACGAAGCTCTGATGCCTTTTATAGATGGCAAAACTATGATACACAATTTTTAGCGCCAAAACCTTTCAAATTATTTAGCTTAACTAGAAATCAACATATCCTTGGTGGTGAAAAAATTTCTATAACAATTATATCGGAAGGGCAACCACCAGATTCTGTTTTACTTAGACTAACTCCTACACAAATCACCCTCAATAAGAGAGACTCATCAACAATAGAATTGCAAACAGGAAGAAATTCTTCTGGATTTTATCAATTTGAATTGCCTGAGCTATTTCAAGATTATGAGTATGAAGCGATTGTTAATTCAAAATATTTTTATGAAGTCTGGAGATCGGTTAGGTCAAAACCTGACACAGTTTTTGTTACTGACAGGCCAAAGCTTGATAATTTTAATATGGCAATCATACCACCTAAATATTCTAAACTTCCTTTAGAAGACCTTGATGGAAGTGTTGCTGTTATTCAAGCATTAAAAGGTTCAATCGTTAAAATAAACTTGGAGAGCAATAGAACTCTAAAATCGTGTTTTATGAAACAAAATGATTCTATAAAATACTTAGAAACATATGAAAATAAAGCCACTGGTGAATTTATGATAAAAAATGAAGGGAAATTTTCCGTGCACTTGGTTGACCCTAGAGGGATTACAAACCGAGACCCTGTTCCATATCATGTAAATATTTTGCCAGATAATAACCCAACTATAAAAGTTATTAAGCCACCACCAATTATAACTTTAGGAAATAATCAAATAATTCAATTTCATTTAGAAATAGAAGATGACTATGGATTTACTAATCTTCAGCTTACTTATGAGATAAGAAGGCCAGAATACCTAGAAGTTGAACCATACATAGCGATGTTTATTATACCTGAATTAAATCAAGACACAACCTTACAAATAATTAAAACACATTGGAACGTATCAGATTTAATGTTGATGCCAGATGATGAAATACACTATCATTTTGAATTATCAGATAATGACGATATATCGGGGCCCAAAAAAACGCTATCTGCAACATTTATTGCTAAGGTACCATCTTTATCTGATTTATATGAAGAATTAGAGGATAAAGAAGAAAACATAAATGAGCAGATAAGTGATAGTATAGATGAGCTTATGTCATTAAAGGATGAAATTGATAATATGAAGCTCAATATTTTAAAAACAGAAGACGAGCTTAAATGGGAAGATCAGCAAAAAATAAAAGAAATAATTAATCAGGCAAAAAATGAAATAAACAAGATGAAAAATATTTCCGATGCCATAGAAACATTAATGGAGCAGAGTGAAAAGCATGACCTTTTTCTCCCTGATTTGATGGAAAAATTCCAAGAATTATCAAACCTTATAAAAGAGGTAATTCCTGAAAATTTATTAGAAAATTTGATTAATACTCAAAATTATCTTGAGGAAATGGATTTACAATCTATACAGGAAGCATTAGAAAATATGTCAAATAATATTTCAGAGATGGAGTCTGAGCTAGATAGATATATTGACATATTTAAAAGGTTACAGGCTGAACAAAAAATGGATGAACTAAAAAATAGACTGGAGAAATTAGTTCAACAAAAAGATAAACTTGATAGAGATATTGAAAACATAAACTTATCTGAAAATAAATCTACAGAATCAAGAATTTGGCAAGAAGAACAAAGAGGGCTAGAAGAATTAAATAACATAAATCAAGAACTCGAAGAAGCTTCAGAGTTAGTAAAACCATTTAGTGAAAAATCTGCAACTAGACTCAGTGAGTTAAAAAGTAGCCATGATTTCAATATGGCTGAGAGTAGTATTAAAGAAACAATAACAAACCTACAAAATAGTAATAACCAAAGAGCAAAATCTTCAAGTCAATCGTCACTCACTAGTCTCAATAATATTCAAAAAGAATTTGCGAATATCCAAAAAGAATTCCAAAATGAGACTGTATCTGAAATGGTAGAAAAATTAGAAAAAATAATGCGAGACATATTATATTTATCTAAAAAACAAGAACACTTGCGCTCAGAAACCCTGTCTCTTTCAAAGAATTCTTCTAGATTAAAAGTGATGGCATATGACCAACAAATAATTCAAGATCAATTAAATCAAACTTTTAATCAAATGATTGATGTGTCAAAAGAGACTTTTTCTATTACTCCTCAAATGGGCAAATCAATTGGCAAGGCAAATAACGCAATTGAACAAACTAAGTCAGATATTACAAATAGAAATATTAGAAAAGCTGGACAAAATCAGCATCTTGCAATGGAAGGGTTAAATGCGGCAGCTCTAAACCTTTTTCAAAGTATTCAGCAAATGCAGGCTTCTGGTTCTGCTAGCGGCTTTGAACAATTTTTAAAAATGATGCAACAAATGGCTGGTAAGCAGCAAAGCTTAAACCAACAAGGAATGAATTTAACCTTAGGGCAAATGACAGCATCAGCCCAACAGCAGATTATGCAATCGATGCTGCAAGGTCAGAAAAGTATTCAAAAAACACTCCAGGAATTAATCAAAGAAATTCAACGATCAGGGATAAAGGAAGGTCAAGGAGACTTGGCTGGAATTGCTAAAGATATGAATGATGTGATATCTGATTTATCAAAATATCGATACAATAGAAAGACAAAAGAAAAACAACGTAGAATTCTATCAAGAATGTTAGATAGCCAAACTTCTTTATCTCAAAGAGGGTATAAAGATGAGCGTAAATCCTTATCTAATGATACATCCATACAATATGCTGGCCCAGGGGGGTTGCCAGTCGATTTAGGACAACGACAAAATATTGCATTAGAGGCATTAAATCGATCTCTTAATTCAGGATATACTCGGGAATATCAAGTAATGATTAAAAGATATTTTAATGCAATGAGCCAACTAAAAATTCAAAACAATAATGAAACTAATGAAGAAATCATTCCTTAGAATTATATTTTTCTGCATATTGTTTTCGTTTTCATTATGTCAATATACATCATCTATGAAAACTGCTAAAATATATGAGATGAACAAGAATTTTGATGCCGCAATCAGTATTTATAAAGATATCATTAGAAAAAGCCCAAATAATTTTCAAGCAATTAGGAGCTTAAAACATATATATAAGAAAAGTCAGCGTTATGATGATGGAATCAATTTTCTAACATATTATTTAGATAGAAATCCAAAAAATATCCAATTAAATATAGAACTGGGTGAATTCTATTATTTAAAAGAAGAAATACTTCAGGCAAAAAAAGTATGGATCGATGGATTAAATAATTTCAAGAATAATAAATCATATTACAGAATGTTGTTATCGATTTATGATAAATATAGTTTAGAGAACGAAATATTTCTTATGGTTAAACAAGGCAGAAAACATTTTGGTAAAAGTTTTTTAGCACAGGAATTAGGTATTTATTATCAAAGAAGAAAAGCATATAAAAAAGCTATAGATGAATATATTCTGACATTGTTATCACATCCAGGTAAAGGATCAACCATTTCTAGAAGAATATTAATGATGAGTGATGATAATGAAGCAAAAGATATAATCGAAATAAAATTATTAGAAACAAGCATTAATTATCCAGACACTTTTTTACCTACTTTAGCTGATCACTATTTTAAACATGAAGATTATATTAATTCTTATAACACTTATATGGATTGGGCAAATAGAGGATTTTTTAAAGCAAAGAAGTGGCTTGATTTTGCAAACAGCCTGCGTAAGGAAGAATCATATTTGCTTTCAATAGATGCCTATCAATTTGCACTAAAACAAGATTTAAAAGGATATCAGTTTGGAGAAGCATTACTAGGATTAGCCAAAGCTTTTGAAGACCAGATTTATCCAATTGAGAAAAATGATATAATCCCATTTTTTTATAGTGATAATATCTTTTTTGAAGATGCTTTTCAAGTCTACTCCAAAATATCTCCTGATAACCTCCAATCTAGTCTAAATATTTATGATTCGATATTGGTTTCAATCCCCGAGTCTTCACTAATTACAGAAGCGCAATACAGATTAGCCGAAATACAATATCGAATCATAGAAGATTTTGATAAAGCATCTACGTTATATATGATGGCATTTAATCAAAACCCACCTACAGAATTAAAAAAGAAAATTATTTTAAGGATTGGAGATGTATTACTAGCAAAAGGAGACTTTATTCAATCAATATCATTTTTAGATTCTATGTATACTACTTACCAAATGCCTGAAATAAAGAATAAATTAGTTGAGGTACATCTTTTTTCAGGGCGACCAGATACAGCACTAGCAATAATTAACGAAATATTTTCAACTATAACTCCTACAAACAATACATTTAATGATTTAATGGAAATAAGAGATATTATACACCATTATTATAATGAGGTTAATGAAACTGGTAAAAAAGCTTTTATAGAATTTTTAAAATCTGAATATTTTCTCAGACAAAGAAAAATATCAGAGGCAAGTGAACAATTAGATTACATAATAAAAAATAACGAACATCTAGAATTGATTCCTCTAATCTCATTAAGAAGAGCGGTTGTGTTAATGCGGCTGAAAAAATTTGATCAAGCACTTGATCAAATCCAATCTATCGAAGAAACTATCCTCGCTGATAAAAGTATTATTATGTCTGGACAAATATATGAACAAATATATGACAATACTCAGAAAGCGTTAGAATATTACATGCGTATAATTAATGAACATTCAGATTCTATATATTCTGAGCCAATTAGATACCATATAAGAAAATTAAAACATATTGAAAAGAGTTAAATGAAAAGAATAGTTATATCATTTATTTTATTTATTAGTTTTATATATTGCCAAAAAATATTAATCCCAATGGATCAAACACAAAATGACCATTTAAAAGCATACGGTATAGCTTACTATGTGCTAAACCGTAATATTAAAGTTGAGTGGTTGCTAAATTTTCAAGGAGGCTCTTTTTTAATTGATAACCATACTTTTATACAAGCTGAGTGTAAAATACGTGGCGTCACTTTTGTAGAAGTTGAGAATGAATTATTGGATATTTATTCAACAATTGAACAAAATAATATGGATGTTGTTTTATTAGAAAAAGCTCCCAAAATAGCAATATACTCTCCTCCAAACAAACAACCTTGGGATGATGCAGTGACCCTTGCGCTCACATATGCGGAGGTTGATTATGAAACTTTATGGGATGAAGAAGTTTTAAATAATACATTAGATAAATATGATTGGCTGCATTTACATCATGAAGATTTTACTGGTCAATATGGTAAATTCTATCGCAATTATCATAATGCGCCATGGTATATTGAACAAAAAAATAATTTTGAAAATTTGGCCAGAAAATTGGGGATGGCAAGTGTTCATGAAGAAAAAAAAGCTATATCTAGAACTATAAAAAACTATATTTCCAATGGCGGTTTTTTATTCGCGATGTGTTCTGCTACTGATTCTTATGACATAGCACTTTCTCTAGAAAATGTTGATGGTGTACACAGCGTATTTGATGGTACTTCTATTGATAAAGATATAGATAAAAAGATTGATTATTCTAAATCACTAGCTTTTACAAATTTTTCAATTTATACAGATCCTATGATCTATGAATTTTCTGATATCGATTACCCTCCAAGTCATAATCCAATAACTAGAGGAGCCGAAGCAGATTATTTTTCTTTATTTGAATTTTCAGCTAAATATGACCCTGTACCAACAATGTTAACACAAAATCATGTCCCAATTGTGAAAGGTTTTATGGGCCAAACAACTGGGTTTAATAAAAATAAGATTAAAAACCATGTGGTGGTAATGGGCGAAGATCCAGCATCAGATCAGGTAAAATATCTTCATGGTAATTTGGGAAAAGGTACATATACTTTTTATGGCGGTCATGACCCTGAAGATTATCAGCATTTTGTTGGTGATCCACCTACTGATTTATCATTACACAGAAACTCTCCTGGATATAGGCTAATTCTTAATAATATTTTATTTCCTGCGGCTAGAAAAAAAGAAAGAAAAACCTAAACTGTGATAATAGTTTATGTGGGCACAGAAAGAAATAATTCTTAAAAACAATAAAAGAGGTTTTCACTTAATTACTAATAAAATAGTTCAAAATCTTCCAGAAATAAAAACAATTTCAATCGGATTGTTACATATATTTATAAAACATACTTCTGCTTCTTTAACTTTAAACGAAAATTCTGATCAAAGTGTGAGAATTGATTTTGAATCACATTTCAATAATATGGTCCCAGAAGGGGAAAGATATTATACACATAAAGCTGAAGGATCAGATGACATGCCTGCCCATATAAAATCATCTATCCTAGGAAGTTCATTGACTATACCTATCAATAGTGGATATTTAAATTTAGGCACGTGGCAGGGTATATACTTATGTGAGCATAGAGAAAATGCTAAAAACAGAAAAATAGTGCTCACCATACAAGGCAATTAAGCTAATCACTATTTCTTTTTTACTTTTCTCCAGATTTCATCTAATTGCTTAGGAGAAAAATCATTAATGTTTTTGTTCAAAGCATCAATCCTTTTCTCTAACAATCGGAAACGTTTAACAAATTTTTTATTTGATTGTCTTAGGGCATTCTCTGCAGATATATCAAAGAATCTACTAAGATTGATAACAGTAAATAACATATCCCCAATTTCTTCATGAATTTTGCTTATATCTTTTTCTTTTTGGGCAATTTTCAATTCGTTTATTTCTTCATTTAATTTTTCCCAGACTTCATCTATGTCTTCCCAATCGAATCCAGCGAGTGATGCTTTTTCTTGAATCCTCTGCGAAATAATAATTGATGGTAATATATTTGGTACACCGTCTATTCTTGAAGACCTACCTTTTTCCATATGCTTTTGATATTCCCAATTCAGTTTTACTTTAGTACTATCTTTTTGTGAAGAATCGTTAAACACATGAGGGTGCCTATTGATTAACTTTTTACATATATTTTCTATTACTTCATTTATAGTGTATGTATTCTCCTCACTGGCTATCTCAGATTGAAATACTAAATGCAACATTACATCCCCTAACTCTTCTTTAGTATTTTCCCAATTCTTATTATCTATACTATCTATTAGCTCATAAACTTCTTCAATGAAATATGGTACTAATGAATCGCTTGTTTGTGCTTTATCCCAATCACACCCTTCAGAACTTCTAAGTTTTTTTACTATACTAATTAATTGTTGAAAATTTGGTTTAGCCTGACCATCTTGATTATTTTTCAAATAAGTTCTCCCATTTTTCTTCCTTTAGGTGATATTTTTCAAGATTAAACATAATATTTTTCTCTTTTTTTGTTTTATCACCATAACCCAATAAATGTAAAATTCCATGTATAACTAATCTAGCTACCTCTTTTTCATATGGTTCATTGAATTTTTCAGCATTTTCTTTAGCAGTTGGCAAGCTTATATATATATCTCCTTCTATATTATTATCTTTATTTTCATGCATAGGGAAAGCAATAATATCTGTCCATTGATCTTTCGAAAAGAACTTCTTCTTTAAATCACTAACGAATATATCTGAGGTAAAAATTACGCTTATATCATATACATCAATTTTGTTTAACTTAATGATATTCTCTATAATTGATTTGCAAAGATTTTTATTTGGAGAACCGTATTCTGGGTTAGATTGAATACTAATTTTTTTCATTAGATACAGATAAGACTAATTACTTATCATCAGGATATTCAATACGAATATGATATATTCCTCTTAAAACATGAAGCATGCCTGTATTCCCATCTACAGTACCTTTAATTTTATTTAATTCATCAAGTGTCAATGGGCATTCGTTAAGTTGTCCATCATCAATACGTTGTTTTATTATTTTATCAATCATAGCTTCAATTTTCATTAAATCTGGGTCTTTGATTGATCTTACGGCTGCTTCTATAGCCTCACAAATCATTAGTATGCCAGTTTCTTTTGTATTTGGTTTTGGCCCTGGATATCTAAATTGACTTTCATCAATTTTAGATTTATCTCCGCCAACCTCTTCCAACGCTTGTCTATAAAAATATTCAACCCTAGTAGTCCCATGATGCATAGGAATAAAATCTGAAACAATTTTAGGCAAACCATTTTCTTTTGCAAGTTGTAACCCATCATTGACATGGTTACGTATAATCCTTGCACTCATAGTAGGTTTTAAAACATCGTGCTTATTATCAGCTATATACTGATTTTCAATAAAATAATCTGGTTTTACCATCTTACCAATGTCATGATAATATGCACCAACTCTACATAATAATGAGTGAGCTCCAATTGCAGTTGCACATGCCTCTGCAAGATTCCCTACAACTATACTATGATTAAAGGTTCCATTTATTTCCCTCTGGGCTCTTTTTAATAATGGTCGATCATAGTCTAATAATTCTATTAAAGTAAGATCTGTTGTTATATCAAATATCATTTCAATTAATCCAATAAGTCCATAAGTAAGTATTGGTGCTAAAAAACTATTAAGCGTTAATATCTGTAAATCAAAAAATATTTTAGACCATGATTGTTCTTTAAAAAGGCCAAGTGCAACTATTACAATTACACTAGAGCCGATTAGAGCGAACATTGTGACAAACAATTGACTCCTTTTTCTTAGCTTACGAATATTATATACTGCAACCGTAGAAATAAATAAAGACAATATCACAAAATCAATATTCTGCCCCATCATAAGACCAACTAGTATTGAAACAACTACCGTAGACATAAAACCAATTCTAGCATCAAATAGTATTGTTAATGTCATTGCTCCAACTGTTACGGGTACAAGATACTCTGTAAATTCAAAATATATAATAATTAGATAGGCTAAAAACATTTGAATTAATATAATTATCGACATTAGTAGAACCATTTTCCAATCGATAAAAACATCTACTCTGTACATATAAAGAAATGTAAAAAATAAAGAAATCACTATAGATAAAAGAATTATTCTTCCTAAATAATTCCATACATCATTTAAAGATCTACCTTTGTTTTGATTGTCAATCTCAAATGATAATGATTTAAGCTTTTGTAGTACATCTTCAGTTATTCTAATATTAGCATCCACAATTAATTCTCTTTCAAGAACGACTCCTTTACTTATTGGGACTTGTTTTATACTTAATCTTTGGTTTGATAATGTTACAGATCTATCAAATAATAGATTTGGGACCATATGCTCTACAATAATATCGTATCCAATGTCAGAGAATTGATGTTCTATATCAATCTTACTAATAAACTCTTCTTTTGCTTTTGTCCATGCAGTCTCGAGACTATTAAAATCTTGTTTCTCTGCAATAATCGGGACCTGTCTTTGATTAATCTTTACTTGATCACTAATTATACTGTCTATTGATATATCATATATGCCTTCAGACCATCTGTTTTTACATATTTGACTAACTATATCCTTATGCAATATCCAATCTTTAAGCTTTCTAGGATCAGTTTCAGTAGTAAGATACTTATTCCAAGAAGAGTCCTTTAATGTTGTGAAGGGATAATTATTTTTAAAAGTCTCTGAAATCATTGATAGACTCGTACTATCAGCAATGAATTCATTTCTTGCTTTTTCTGCAGTAAAATGATATTTACGTTCGTAATAAAGTTGCTTAGATTCGTTATATCTCCAAATTGCAGATCTTAAATCAGTCAAAGATTTAAAAAAATTATCTAATTCTAATAATTTTTTATCAACAATATTTTTGCTTCTATTAAATATAAATGGGACTGCCTTTTTTTCAGCTTTTTTATCCTGTTCATAATTATCAGCTGTCTTAAGAATAGGAAAAGTAAAAGGCGCTATTATTGGTTCTCTGGTTATATCATTTAATTTATATGAATATTTTAATGTGTCTCCACTAGGAAATAAAAATGAAATCAAAACTACAAGAGAAAATATGATTCCGATTTGCTTCCAATTTTCACTTAAAAATGAGAATTTTTCTAAGTTATTTAATATTGATTTTGTTTCTTTAGACATTAATTATTATTCTACAATAAATAAATTATTTTTTGAGCTAGTCTATAAGCCGAGTCCTGTTCACCCAATGGGCTAAATGATCATTTATCTGCGCTTACTGTTGCCAGCAAGCTGGAGCGATCTACCCGTTCATCATACGATGCCGGACAACATCTCTGAACCTATTCGATCTTGCACCAGGGGGGGTTTACAAGCTCAATCTATTTAAAGAAAGACTGGTGGTCTCTTACACCACCTTTTCACCCTTACCTAAATATTTTTAGGCGGTTTATTTTCTGCTGCACTTTCCATATCCTCGCGGATTCCCTGTGTTACAGGGCACCTTGTCCTGCGGTGCTCGGACTTTCCTCTCTAAATATGATAATATATCATAGCAGAGCAATCATCCAACTAGCTCAATAAATATAATTAATTTTTCTTACTATAAACAAATCGTCCACAGTTATCACATCTGTGAGCATGACCAGCCCTTATTTCAGAGGCCATTTGAATAGGCAAAGCAGCACCACAGCCACTACAAGAATCTCCCGAAAGAGACACAACAGCAACCCCTGACCTAGCTGATATAACTTTTGTATAGATTTGAACAGTACTGGAATCAATTTTTACAATCTGATTTTCACGTGATTCTTCTAGTGTGGCTTTTTCCTCGGCAGTTTCTGATAGTGCTGCCTCTAATTTCTTACGGCGGCTGTCTAAATCAGTTTTTAATTCTTCAAGGAATTTCTCATCTGCACTTACTTCTTTATCTAATATTTCTTTTTCTTCAATGTACGACAACAGATGAGATTCGTGCTCCTCTTTTTGCTCTTTTAAATAATCAATCTCATGAGTTAGCGCATCATATTGCTTATTATTTGTAACTAAAAACGATTGATCAGTCAGTTTATTTATTTTCTCCTGGATATCAGCATTAGCTGTTTCTGATTTATTTGAATTTAGATTAATCTTTTTCAATCTGGTTTTATTTTTTTCAATCTTATCCAGTAATCTACTTTCTTGTTCATTTAATTCTTCTACCATCTTAGGTAAATCACCTAGTAGGCTATTTAAATCTTCTAATTGGGAATCGATTTCTTGTAATTCAACTAGATTTGTTATTGACATCCTAGTCCCTGTATATATTTGCTTGAAAAAGATATATTATCTATGAAATATTTCAATTAATTAAAAAGTAAAATTTTTAACACATTTTAGACACCAAACTTATCTAATTAATGATTATATCTGAAATTTAAATTTTGTGTTTATATTATTCTAATCTGTTACAAATATCTATATAAATTCACCCTGCTATTCTATAGCTAATAAAATAATATTAACAAGATTCACAAATTATAATAATGGAAAAAGAGACTGGGTTTTTATCTCGCCATGTTGGAATAAATAAATCGGATTTAAAAATAATGCTTAAATCTTTAGGGCTTGAGTCTTTAGATCAGCTTATTGAAAAAGTTATTCCACCAAATATATTTTCTCCAATTAGGGAAAAACTGATTGATATTACTTTATCTGAAACAGGGGCTCTTCATAAACTAGAAGAATATTCAGAAAAAAATTTATTGTTTAAATCATATATTGGAATGGGATACTATGGAACAATAGTTCCTAACGTTATAAAAAGAAATATACTTGAAAATCCAGGATGGTATACACAGTATACTCCCTATCAAGCAGAAATCAGCCAAGGCCGTCTCGAGGCGTTATTGAATTTCCAGACTATGGTTACAAGCTCTACTGGATTACCACTTTCAAACGCATCCCTACTAGATGAATGCACTGCTGCTGCAGAAGCAATGGTCATGTTCTACAATACAACTAAAAATCCAGACAAAAAGTGTTTTTTTATTTCAAGGAATTGTCATCCTCAAACAATTGATGTACTTAAAACAAGGGCTGAACCTTTAGGAATTAACTTAATAATTGAAGATGAACATTTATTTAATCTCAATGAATCAATTTTTGGAATGTTATTACAATACCCAACTACAGATGGACATATTTTTGATTATACCGAAGTAATAAAAAAAGCTAAAGAGTCTAAGATTTTTACCTGTTTAGCTACAGATTTATTAGCTTTAAGCATACTAAAAACTCCTGCTGAAATGGGCGCTGATGTTGCTGTCGGGAATACACAAAGATTTGGTGTTCCTATGGGATATGGGGGGCCACATGCGGCATTTTTTGCAACTTCAGAAAATTTTAAAAGAAAAATCCCAGGCAGAATAATAGGTATGTCAAATGATGTACATGGTAAACAGGCTTTAAGAATGGCTCTTCAAACCAGAGAACAGCACATTCGTAGAGAAAAAGCCACATCTAATATATGTACATCCCAGGTTTTACTTGCAATCATTGCCTCAATGTATGCTGTTTATCATGGTCCTGAAAAAATAAAACTTATTGCAGAGAGAATACAAATACTATGCTCTAAACTTGCAATATCAATTGATAAAGCGGGAGTTAAAATTTTTCATCGTCATTTTTTCGATACAATTAGAATTATGCCCAATAATAAATGGGAGGAGACAGCAAATAAAGAAAGAATGAATTTTAGAAAATTTGAAGACGGCAGTGTTGGAATATCTATTGATGAGACTACAACGCGTGATGATATATCAAAAATATGTGAAATTTTTGGTTCAAAATTATTGAATGCCCAAAATATTTATTCTCTGCCTGAAAATTTAAAAAGAGAAATCCCTTTTTTAGATCATGACATTTTTTACAAATACCACTCTGAAACAGAAATGCTCCGATATATACACCGTCTAGAAACAAAAGATCTATCACTTAATAATAGTATGATTCCCTTAGGATCATGTACAATGAAACTTAATGCTACTACAGAGATGATTCCCATAACATGGTCAAGGTTTGGGGATTTACATCCATTTATCCCTTTGGATCAAGCCAAAGGATATTCAAGAATAATTAACGATTTAAGCCACTGGTTGTCAAAACTAACTGGTTTTGATGCCTGCTCAATGCAACCTAATTCGGGAGCACAGGGAGAATATACTGGACTTCTGGTAATTAGAGCCTATCATATAAAAAATGGTAATAGTCACCGTAATATTTGTCTCGTACCAGAATCAGCTCATGGTACAAATCCTGCTAGTGCAATAATGGCAGGAATGAAAGTAGAAATAATTTCATGTGATAATAATGGTAATATCGATTTATCAGAGCTTAAAGAAAAATCAACGAAACACTCTAATAATCTTTCGGCAATAATGTTAACCTATCCATCAACGCATGGAGTATTTGAAAATGAAATAACAGAAGCTTGTGAAATAGTGCATGCCAATGGAGGACAAGTTTATATTGACGGTGCAAACTTAAATGCAATGGTAGGCCTTTGTAAGCCAAGCGACTTTGGCGGTGATGTTATGCATATTAACTTGCATAAAACTTTTTGTATTCCTCATGGTGGAGGTGGTCCAGGTATGGGCCCTATTGTATGTAAAAATCATTTAGCACCATTTTTACCATCTCATGTTCATCTATCATCCGTTAATAGCGATGCTATAGGCGCTGTATCAGCTGCTCCTTATGGTAGTAGCAGTATACTAGTTATTTCTTGGGCCTATATTGCCATGCTTAATTCTTCAGGACTTGGTATGGCTACTAAAATTGCGATATTAAATGCCAATTATATGGCTAAAAAACTTGGTGGGCATTACCCCATTCTTTTTAATGGTAACAATGGTTTTAATGCTCATGAGTTCATTATTGATCTAAGGGATGTAAAAGATCAATTCGGTATTAGTGAGGAAGATATTGCAAAAAGATTAATGGATTATGGCTTTCACGCACCAACAATGTCCTGGCCTGTTAATGGAACAATGATGATAGAGCCTACCGAGAGTGAGTCAAAAGAAGAATTAGATCGCTTTTGCGATGCCTTGATCTCTATCAAAAGTGAAATACTAAAAACAGCCAATGGGGAATATGATCATAATGATAATCCGCTGAAAAATGCACCTCATACTGCGCTACATATAGCATCAGACAAATGGCACCATCCATATTCGCGTAAAGATGCAGCATATCCGGCTAAACATCTTAAACATCATAAGTACTGGCCACCAGTAGGAAGAATTGATAATGCATATGGCGATAGAAATTTTATTTGTACTTGTCCACCAATCAGTGAATTTAAAGATTGATGTTTTGGTTATTAAAAAACAACATACTACGAATTCTTGATGAGACACATAGGCCTAGATGAGGATGAACACACTCCTGCACCTCTTAAAATGATCAAAGAGCGGTGTGGTGACTATGAAACAAAATGGAAAGAATCAATAGAGTGTGACAGATCAGTAATGAGGTCACGTATAACCTTCTGGGATAATATACTTGATCAGATTAATAATAATTAATTTCTTAGTATAAATACCCCCGCATATATTCTTTTTCTTTGTCTAAAATATTTACCTTTTGAATTGTATTAACTAAAGATGCATCCCCTTCCATATGTATTTTAATATAATTATCCGTATGACCAACCAGTTCACCATTTTTCATGCTTTCAAATAATGTATGCTTTGCTTTGCCTACAAAACAATCATAAAACGATTCCTTTTTTTTATCAGATAATAAGTGTAGCCTTTTTGATCTATGTGCTCGCTTATTTTTGGGAATAATCGGGTTTAATTTTAGAGCTTTAGTATTCTGCCGTTCTGAGTATGTAAAAACATGAAGGTATGAAATATCCAACTGATCAATAAAATTATATGTTTCCATAAAATCCTCTTCTGTTTCAGATGGAAAACCAACAATTACATCTACTCCAATACATGCATCAGTAATTAATGCCCTTATCTTATTGATACGATTAAGAAAATCTGATTTTTTATATCTACGACCCATAGCTCTGAGAATTTTATTTGACCCTGATTGAAGCGGAATATGAAAGTGCGGCATAAATTTTTCTGACATAGCACAGAATTCTATGATATTATCAGAAAGCAAATTTGGCTCGATAGATGAAATCCGTATTCTTTCAATACCATCAAGCTTGTCCATCTTTTTAATTAAATCAAAGAATGTTTCAGTTGTGCCAGTACCAAAATCTCCTATGTTTACACCTGTTAGTACTATCTCTTTCGTATCAGTCTGCGCAATTTTTTCTGCGATTTGAATAGTTTGCTTTATTGATCCACTCCTGCTAGATCCCCTCGCTCTTGGTATTGTACAGAAAGTACAATGATAATCACACCCATCTTGAACCTTTAAAAATGATCGAGTTCTATCTTTGTGCGAATAAGAAGGGTTAAATGTTTTAACATCATTTATCTCACTTTTAAGCATCAGCTTATTATTATTGTTCAGATCCATATTCTGTAAATGATTTAGTAGATTAAACTTTTCTTTTGCTCCAAGTACCATATTTACACCGTCAAGATTTATTATTTCATCAGGTTTTAATTGAGCGTAGCAACCAATCAAAGCAATGTATGAATCAGGATTGATACGCTTTGTGCGCCTAATTAATTTTCTGGTTTCCTTATCCGCATTTTCAGTTACAGAGCAGGTGTTTATAACATAAATATCAGCAAAGTCATTAAAGCCAACTTTTTCATAACCATATTCAATGAAATCACGCGAGATGGATGACGTCTCGGAAAAATTTAGTTTACATCCTAATGTGTGAAAGGCTACTTTTTTTGTTGGAGTACTCATATTATAGTAAAGTATCTAATTTTTTTTATAAAATTTGTTTCGTTATAGCAAAAAGTTGGTATTTAAATTTATCATGTTATTTTATTGAAAAATAAAGGATAAATCATAATGAGTGAAAATATAAAAAGTGTTATAACCTGTGATCTAGATGGTAAAATTGAGACTTTTAGTAAGGGAGCGCAAAAATTATTTGGTTATAGCGCTGATGAAATCATAGGAAAAGCTAGAGTCAGTGATTTCAGTGCAGGTGAAATCGTCCTTGGTCATGTTGTGAACTGGTTAGCAGAATCAGTTGAAAAGGGTAAGTGGGAAGGTGATTCAGTTTTTCTTCATAAAGATGGTCATGAAATGCCTTGCAAGATCAAAATAACACCCACAAAAGACAAAAATGGTAACCACATTGGGTATTGTGGCATTACAACACCATTAAACAATAAAACTGCAGCTTCAGTTCGCCCTAATATTAGTTTTGCTACAAAAATTTTTTGCTGGATGGTAATTATGCGTTTGCCTTTCTTATCAGCAACTATAGTGCCTATTTTACTTGGAGCAACAGTCGCTAGCAGATATGTTTCTGTAGACTGGTTTTATTTTGCTCTAACAATGCTTGGAGGATCATTGCTCCATATTGGAACAAATACATCAAATGATTATTTTGACCATACCAGCGGGACAGATGAAGCAAACTATAATTACATGGTCCCTTTTTCCGGCGGGAGCAGAAGCATACAAATGGGACTCATCTCAGCAAAAGGTATGCTATATCTATCAATAATTACGTTTGCACTTAGTGGATTGATTGGGATACCATTAATCATTAAAGCCGGTATTAATATACTATATCTAGGTTTTATTGGTTTCTTATCAGGATTTTTCTACACCGCACCACCTTTCAGGTTTGCATCTAGAAAAGGAATCGGTGAATTATTAATCGGTTTAAATTTTGGCCCACTAATGGTTGTAGGCAGTTTTTTAGTTCAAACCAGCGGAGACCTGACTCACGTTTTTGAAGCTGCCCTAGCTGGTATCCCGATTGGGTTACTGGTTGCTGCAATTGTTTATGTAAATCAATTCCCTGATCATGATGGAGACAAAGCAACCGGGAAAAATAACTTAGTTGTTGTGTTTGGTCCTGAGAAAGCAAGGATTGGCTATGTGTTATTAGTAGTTGGTGCCTTTGTTAGTATAATAGTCATGACACTAAATGGTATATTCCCTATGCTATCATTAATAACTCTTGTTACTTCAATTATTAGTGTATATACCATAAGAACATTATATAAGTATTATAATAATAGACTTTTGCAGCCTGCCAATGCTGGGACTATTGGATTACACTTTATAACTGGTGTATTCTTCTGTGTAGGCATTTGGCTAGGATAATATAAATAATTAAATGAAATGACGAAAAAGTATTGGTTGTTACTATATATAATTTGCTTTCTAATTTCCTGCGAGCAACCAGAGAATAGAAAAAAGATTCCAGTTGAGCAGTTCGTTGTCGGCGAATTGGATAGCGTTTATTCAACTGTATTGGATGAGTCTCGAAAATTTTGGATCTCAGCGTACCACCAGGTCTTAAAGGTTCTGTGGCAGATACAAAATATCCCGTTTTGTTTTTATTAGATGGTAACCATCATTTTTTATTAGTAGCCGGAATAACAACTCAATTATCAAGGACAATTTCACCGAATATGATAATTGTTGGAATCAACAATGTTAATCGATGGAGAGATTTTACACCTTCACATGTGGAATCAAATGAACAATCAGGTGGAGGTAATAAATTTCTGGACTTTATAGAAAGTGATTTGATACCATATATCAATAAAAAATATCCAGCGGCCTCTAATAAAACTTTTGTGGGTCATTCTCTGGGTGGTTTGATTGTTATAAACTCTCTTATTACCAGACCAAACCTTTTTAACAATTATATTGCTATTGACCCAAGTCTTTGGTGGGATGATTTGAAGTTTTTGAATATGGCAGATTCTGTTTTTGCAAATAATCAATTTAAGGGAAAATCATTGTACGTGGGAATCGCAAACACGATGAAGGAAGGAATGGACATTAACGATGTTCAAAACGATACTGCTGAATCCACAAACCATATTAGATCCATATTGCAGTTCGTTAAATCAACGGAAGAACAAAAAGACAACGGACTTGAATTTGACTCTAAATATTACAAAAACGATGGCCATAATAGCATTACAGTAATAGCTTATTATGATGCATTACGATTCCTTTTTTCATGGTACGCCTTGAGTGGTATGGATAAATTTTATGATCCTGATTCAAATACAACCGTAGAGGAATTACTTGCGCACGTGAACACTCATTTTACAAATGTTTCAAACCGCATGGGTTATAAGGTCATTCCACCTGATGCATATATGGAAATACTCGCAAGACGCTTCACAAATAAGGATATGCATGAAAAGGTCTTAGCATGCCTTAAAAAGTATATAGCTGATTATCCCAAGAGCGACAGGGCTTATGAAGCTATGGCAAAACATTACTTACTAAGAAATGATTCAATAAAAGCACTTCAATTTTACAACAAAGTGTT
>Ga0257113_1000087_pt1 | contig 24957 bp, 19 predicted proteins | sample LP_taG_4_FD_191568 | JGI IMG/M metagenome (GOLD analysis project Ga0257113, IMG submission 191568) | Marine microbial communities from Northeast Subartic Pacific Ocean, Canada - LP_J_2015_P26_2000m | ecosystem: Environmental > Aquatic > Marine > Oceanic | place: Canada: Northeast Subartic... | reverse complement strand
GGCCAACCACGCTCTCGTCCGATTCTGCCAAACATCTCCCGGTAATGCGGCCAAATCTCTTCTTTGGCTTGCTCGTCTGTCTCAGCAATGTGGCCTGGACTGTGTACAGAAATAGGCAGACTGGGTTGTTCGAACTGAGTCAGTGCTCTGTGATAGAGATCAACAAAAGATGTGAAGCGAGATGGTTGACCTCCTATGATAGCAAGGCATAGGGGGATTCCGTGTCTTGCCGCACGAACAACAGATTCGGGACTTCCCCCAACACCTATCCAAGACCGGAGGCTCCCTCGTTCTGTAGTCGGGTAAACTCGTTGCTTGAGAAGGGGGGTGCGAATTGTCCCCTCCCAATCGAATTCATCCTCATTTCTCAGTAAAGAGAATATTTCCAGTTTCTCTTCAAAGAGCCTTTCATAATCTTCCATCCTGAATCCGAAAAGAGGGAATGACTCGGTAAAGGAGCCGCGGCCCAGAATTACTTCAGCTCTGCCATTCGAGAGCGCGTCCAGTGTTGCGAATCTTTCGTAGACTCTAATCGGGTCGTCTGAATTCAGTACTGTAACGGCTGTTCCTAGACGAATCCTCTCAGTTCTACTGGCGATTGCTCCGAGAACGACCTCTGGAGCAGTGATTGCGAAATCATCTCTATGATGCTCTCCGACACCGAAGAAATCCAAACCCAATTTATCCGCTAGAACTGCTTCCTCAACTACGTTTCTCAGGACTGCATGATGCTCCTCGAATTGGCCATCGGAGCCTCTTGTTACGTCACCAAAGGTGTTCAACCCAAGTTGAAACACAGACTCTTCATTTTGCAGCATCATATTCCCTACCCTATGGAATAGTTTGCCGATCCAGCCACAGAGACAGCACGATGTACAGCGCTGGATAGACCAGAGAAGCGAGCACCAGCAGTCGAGGAGCGTCCGGGTAGAGCAGGGCGATGAGCAGGATCGACGCTATCCAGACCATGCCTCCGCCGATGAAGAACCAACGCAATCGGTCGAATCGATTGGGATAGACGAAGCGGAGGGGCATCACACTCAGCGCGCTCAGGGCCACCATCAGCAGGAGCACGTACCACTCGCTGCCGTCGGGGGCCGCGACTACGACATAGAAAGCGAAGACGTTCCAATAGGATGGAAAGCCGAGGAAGAAGCCTTCCTCGGTGTCTTTCGCGCCGGTGTTGCTGAACGCCAAGGCGCTCGCGACGAGTGGCACCGCCGCCCAGAGTGGAGCCGGATCCGGCAGCCAGCCGGCGTGGATCAGGAGGACGACCGGTACGAATGTGTAGTTGATGTAGTCGATGATGTCGTCGAGCCGTGCCCCATCAATCTGCGGCGCATGCCGCTTGACGTCGACCCACCGGGCCAGAGGTCCATCGACTGAATCGACCATCATGGCGACGAACATCCAGAAAAAGGCCAGCCGGTAGTTCTCGACGAAGATAGCTTCCAACGACAGCAGCGCCCAGAGCGCACCGGACGCTGTGCCCAGATGCACGGACATGGCGAGCGCTCGCCGTTGCGGGCTGGTGCCGTTGCCTAGGCTCACGGGCTTCTCCTGCTGCCCCGACCCCTTGAATCCTCGTGGGCCTGAATCATACGGCCGCAGCCTCGACCCGAGCGACCTCTCTGGAGGTAATCAGCACGTCCTTCCCGGTATCGGAGAGTCGCCACTTGGGGCGTAGGGCCTCGGAGGCTGCTTCCACCATCTCGCCATTGCGCAACTCGCTCAGGTGGTGACTCAGCAACTGTCGCGAGATGGCCAGCTTCACGCGAATCTCGGTGCCTGAGAGCCCGATGTTGCCGGACTCAGCGAGGACCTCGAGGATCGCAAGGCGGGTGCCGGCAATCGGATTGCGAATCCGACTGACTTCCTCCCTGGTGAGGGAGGAGACCGCGTAGCGTCGCAGCTTGCCGTCCCTCCATGAGATGACCTGGCCCTGCGACTCGAGAGTATGGAGGTGGTATGCCGTGACCCCGTTGGCAAGTCCCAAGGCGTCACGCAGGGCCGAGAAGTGGATTCCCGCGTTCGCCTCCAAGTAACCGAGAAGCCTACCACGAGTGAGCATGTCCTCGCGATTCTTCTTCATCCTAGCGAGCATCGGCGAGACCAGTGCGACCAGCACGGTGACTCGCATGGCCTCGAACAGTATCGAGCCGAGTGCGAGCGAGCCGAGTGCGCCGACCCCGCCGGCGAAAAGCCGAGCTGGCAGGTCCATCCCGGAGTCGTCTGAGTCGTCCTTCTCCCCGCGCCTCAGAACGGGCTCCCCATCAGAGCCCTCCGAGTCCCCCGAGGAGTCCTCTTCGGCGAACGTGGGGGCTGTGCCCCCATCGTCACCGACGGCGTCGGTGATGTCGTCGACTGGTGCATTCATCATCCAGCCTCCGGCGAGCATCGCAGCTACCGCAAGCGCGGCCACGAGACGCACCGTCCGGACGCCTTCCATCACTCTGCGCAGACCTCCTTCACCTATGACTGCCGTGGTGAATAGATTTGACAATACAGAGTGGTGTTGAATAGTGGAACTCCCATCACGGGCTGAAGAGCGATGGCCGAGGAGTCCGATGTTTCCATTAGCGACGACGGTGAGCGTGAGGAGGCCATGCTCACCGCAGCCCGCTCTGTCGTGAGGACATGTATGCAGGTTCGCCCTCACGAGCACGTACTGGTGGTGACTGACCCCTCAACTGCCGAGGTGGGGCGGTCACTGTACGAGGCGGCAGCCGAGGTCACCGACCGCATACTCATGATGATGATGCCGCGGAGTCACAGGCAGGGCAACGAGCCCCCTGCTTCCGTTGGCGACCTGATGCGTCGACAGAACGTTGTGCTGCTCGCCACTCGAAACTCACTGACTCACACCCGTGCGAGGATCACCGCCTCACAGCAGGGGGCTAGGATAGCCTCGATGCCCGGCATCGACGAGGAGATGCTGGCAATCGGCGGAATGACTGCCGACTACAACGCCTTGCAGCGCGAGATATCGGGGCTCAACCCGATGCTTCGCAGGCGTCGTGACGTGCGTGTGACGAGTCCCGCAGGCACCGACATCACGTTCCGTACCGGACTCAGATGGGTCTTGGAGGACAACGGTATCTGTAATCGGCCCGGACAGATCACCAACCTTCCTGCCGGGAAGGTGTTCGTTCTTCCGAAGGAGGGGACGATGAGTGGCAAGATAGTGATCGACGGCGCGTGGGAGGGCAGTCTGCTCGATGAACCGCTGACTTTCCTCGTGGAGGATGGTCTGGTAGTCAGCATCACAGGCGGCGATCTCGCTGAGAGTGTCCGGTCTATCCTCGACGAGGCCAAGGTCGGACTGCGCCAGTCCAAGACCGATCTGGTGAACACGGTCGCCGAGTTCGGCTTCGGGATGAACTCACGAGCCAGACTTACGGGGAACCGCCTCGAGGACCAAGTTGTTCGCGGCTCCGCTTACTTCGGGTTCGGTGACAACTCCGCTCTTGGCGGGACTGTGAATGTGGGAGTGCACATGCGCGGCGTCATACTCAAGCCAACCGTCGAGCTGAACGACATCGATCTCGTGGTCAAGGGAAAGGTCACAGCTCGCAAGAGGTGAATCCGATGCGCGCGCTCCTCTGGTGCAACGGCCAGCAGCCTTCCGAGCACGTTGTACAGGCCCTGCTGCATGCTGGCTCCACTGTATTCGGAGTCGATGGAGGCGCGGACAAGGCCGCTAGGGCTGGAATCGCAGTCGAGGAGGTCCTGGGCGACCTCGATTCGGTCGAGCTCGGCCAATGGGAAGGCAGGACCCACGAACTCCCCGACGACTCCAGCAGCGACCTTGCCAAATCGATAGCGCTACTTATCGAGAGAGGCTACGCCGATATCGATGTGGTGGGCTCTGACGGAGGCTCTACGGGACACGTCCTAGGAGGCTGGGCTGCGCTCTGCGAAGCACCGGGAGGGGCACAAATCCGCATCCACCATGAGGATTCGATCACCCACAGAATTCACCCGCAGGACGGCGGGACGGAGTTCGATATAGCCGAGGGTCAGGAGTTCTCCGTCTTCGCTCTGAGTCCCTGTAGAGGAGTCCATCTGCAAGGAGCCGCATGGAATCTGGACGGAGTGCCTCTTGGGCTATCCACCAGGGGACTCCACAACCGGGGCACCGGAGAAGTAGTTCGGATTAGTGCCGACGGGATTCTCGCAGTGATCATACCGAGAGGGGAGTAGTCACTCTTCTTCTACGGGCTTCGGGTCTTGTGACAGCAGCAGCGCAATCGGCCGAGTCCTCGGGTCGGACTCCAGGGCGATCTTCATGATGACGGCCAGAGGCACGCCGAGGACCATCCCCATGATGCCCCACGCCCAGCCCCAGAATGCCACTAGGAGAAGGAGCACGATAGGGGAGATGTCGAGCCTCTGTCCGGCTAGCTGAGGCTCGACCACGGCGCCCCAAGCCTGCTGGTTGACCACCAGAACCAAGATGAGTGCGATGGCCTGAGGGCCGGAGAGCATGATGAGTCCGATGAAGATGGGTGGAATCAGAGATATCAGAGCCCCCACGTAGGGGATGAAGTCCATCATGAAGGTGATCGAGGCCCACATGAACCAGCCGGGAACACCGAGATACCAGAGCACTATCCCGGCGATCACGGCCTGCCCGAAGGCTACGGTGGCCCTCGTCACAACGTAGGTGTTGATCCCCTCCCCCGCGTTGCTGGTGATCCCCTCGATACGCGCGGCGTCCTCCGGGAACGCTGCCTTGAGCCTGCGCGGGAGCGTCTCGGCCTCGAGTATGATGAAGAGTAGGAAGATGAGGACGGTCGCCGCTCTCGTGGTGAAACTCGCCAGCGAGCCCACGAAGTCGCCGATGTACTCGTTGATGGTCTCCACAGAGAAGAGTTCGGTCAGCCCGCTGATGTCGAAACTGTATCCCATCACCGAGATTCCCTCGAACCACACGACCTTCTCATTCAGCTTCTCGGTCAGCATAGGGACCTCCTCAGTGAAGGCAGTGACGTTGGCGTACAGGACTTGAGAGGCTATCCACAGAACGACGAAGAGGAGGGCCACCAAAACGCCGTAGGGCATCAGTGGGTGGGCGTACTTCCCCTGCATCAGCGGGCGCTCCTCCAGCCATTGCGCAGCGGGTCGGATCAATAGGAAGAGCAGAACGGCGATTACCAGTGGCTGGATGACCTCTTCGATGACTCTAATGGCTAGGACCGAGATCGCTAGGATTATCGCTATGTTCGCCACTGTGCCGGACTGCAAATCTCTCAGGGTCTGTCTCTCTGCCATGCTCTCCCCCGCCTGCGCTAGTGCGTACCACGCATCAATAATTCCCCGGACCCATCATTTCCCGGATGCTCTTCCGTATATCTCTATGAAGCGCTCAGCATCGTGATTGTAAGTGAATCTCTCGAGCACCCTGCGTCGACCGGCCTCGCCCTTCTCCAGTAGAGTCGTCCTGTCGGACATCTCCCTCAGGATGGCGTCTGCCATCGAATCGATGTCGCCCATTTCGAACAGACTGCCGACGCTGTCGTCGACCATCTCGGGCAGCGGCCCGTGGTCCACTGTCACCACCGGCGTGCCTGAAGCCATCGCCTCCAGTGGGATGAGCCCCTGCCCCTCGTAGTACGAGGGATATACGACCAGGTCGGCCGAGCGGAACAGCGCCGCGAGTTCCTCGAACGCCATCCCTGACTCGATGGTCACCGCGTCGCCAATCCCGAGTTTTCTCGCCTGGCTCTCCAGACGCGAGCGCAGGTGCCCCCTGCCGACGATCACCAAACGGGCTGCGGGGATTGAGTCGCTGACCTTGGCGAAGGCCCTCAGGAGTGAGCCGTAGCCCTTCCTAGCAGCAAGTCTTCCGACTGCGAGGAGCAGTGTGGAATCGCTCGACTGAGCACCATATCTGTGGCGGATAACTGCGTGTGCAGACATCGCGTCCTCGTCATCACGGTGCAGCGGGACGAACATGCTGGTATCGACGCCCCAGTGAACCACCTCGCAGTCCCAGTCGGGCGGTGGTGAGTACCGGGACTCGAAGTCGCGCTTGGTCGCGAGCGAGTTCGAGACGCAGATGCTCGAGCCATTGACGGCAGCTCGCTCGTAGCCGGCGTAGTACTTGGCGGTGAGGAGGATAGCGAGGTCGTTGGGATTGGCCCAAACCGCCGCTTCCTTCTGCTCCGAGGCGATGACTAGTCCGTCGCGCTCGCCCAGCCACGTGCCGTGCAGCGAGGATACGACCGGGGCGATGTTGTCGCGGCAGAGAGCGAACTGCTTCGCGCTCCAGGAGATCATAGGGCAGTGGAGGTGGACGATGTCGACTGGGTCCTGAGCATGAAGGCGCTTCAGCGCTCGCATGGCGCTACGCCCGTACGAGCGGGTGAAGGCCATGGGGATCGGGGCCCAGCCGACCGTCACCACCTCGACTCCCTCAATCGGTGGCGGCTGGCCGCCCCCACCAGAGCGCGTGATGACCGTTACCCGGTGCCCCTTCGCGGCGAGAGCGGCCGATAGATGGTATACAGTGGACCCCATTCCGCCCCATCGGGGCGGGTATTCAGCCGACAGCATGGCAATATGCATCGCTACCCCTTGCTTTGCGCTCAGACGCCCGGCTTTCAAGCGAACGGGCTCAGGGCAGGTATTCGCATCATTCAAAGCAGAATCTTCGGTGGCCCGCCCTGATAGCATGGTTGAGGCTCTTCCCGTTCATGTCACCGTGGTCATCCCCACTAGGAACGAAGAGGCTGCCATCGTCGACACCATCCGCTCGGTTCCGAATGACGGCTGGTGCGAGAAACTGGACTTCCTGATAGTCGACGGCAACTCGACAGATCGCACCTGCGAACTGGCCGAGGGCGAGGGTGCGACGGTCTACAACGAATCGCGCAAGGGATACGGTCGCGCCTACAAGACCGGTTTCGCAATTGCCCCGGGTGAGGTCATCGTGACCATGGATGCGGACTGCACCTACCCCGGAGAGGAGGTACCGGGACTGGTTCGCAAGCTGCTCGAGGAGGATCTGCTCTGGATCACCTGCGACAGGCTGCGCCGGGCCGAGGCGGGCTCGATGTCCGGGATGCACGGATTCGGTAACTGGGTCCTGTCGACTACCGCCACGCTGCTCTACTGGTACGGCATCCACGACTCGCAAACCGGGATGTGGGTTTTCCGCAAGTCGATATTCGAGGACGAGCGGGTTCGCCCTAAGCACGACGGGATGCCGCTTTCCCAGGAATTCAAGATTCGCGCTCGACGCTATCTGGGCCGGAAGAAGACCGTTGAAGTCAGCGTTCCCTACCGCGAGCGCGTCGGAGAGGCCGTGATCAACACCTGGGGCGACGGTCTGCTCAATCTGCGCTTCCTGTTCACGCACAGACTGGGTCTGACCCGCCAACTCACCCCTTGGGGCCCGAATCAGGGCTGATCGAACTCGTCATCGAGCTCGCGGGGGTCGAAACCCGACCAGGACTCTATCATCTCAAGATCTTTCGACATCTGCCTCCTACGGGTGCTCGTGTAGGCGATTCCGGCCATAATCGCGATTGTGAGTGCTACGATGAGGAACGGCAGACCGGTGCCCAGAAGCCAGTCGAACAGGCCGGTGTCCTCAGGCGACTCTATCGGTATGACCTCAATCAGCCCGGGGCTGACCATGTCGCCGTCCATAGCCCACACCTCGATCCTCGCGCTACTGCCGGTGAGCGTCCAGACGGACCTGTACGACCAGATATCGTCACCTGCGAACAAATCGCCCTCCATGCCGTCGTCGCGGAACTCCAGCGACTGCGACACGCCTCCGGCGCGGAGCTCGCCCCCTACCATGTTGGTAGTGCCGTCGGGGTCGACCAGCCTGACGGTGAGGAAGACCGTCGTCGGCTCCTCGAGCTCGATGCTTGAGGGAGAGACCTCGAACTCGAACAGCTGCGGCGAGCTGGAGCCGATGGTGAGGTTGATCGACATTGAGGAAGCTGCTCCTCGGGAGTCCTTGACCAGTAGATCGACCTGGACGGGGCCGGGCGGGAAGTTGACCGAGTAGACTATCTTGTCGCTCAGTAGCGTGCCGTCGCGCAGGCTCCATTGGTAGAGCACGATGTCATCGTCATAGTCGTAGGAACCGGAGGCGTTGAGCACCACTGGCTCGCCCGGTGGGATGTACTGGCCCTCGGACAGCCCCGTGATGACTGCCATAGGGCCGGTCTCGAGCACCGTGAGGCTCTGCGAGTGGGTCCGCTGCATCCCGTTGGAGTCGGTGAGTTCGAAACGCAGTGTGTGGACCCCTGCTGGCAGGTAGTCGTTGTACCAGTACTCGGTCGTCTTGTCCTCGAGGATTGGCGTACCGAGCAAGTCGGAGTACACGCTGACGGTGAAGTCGTCGCCGTCCGGGTCGAACGAGCGCCGGAAGTCGAACAGCACTGGGAGATTGGAGTAGACCTCGATATCGGGCATAGGCGAGTCGAGAATCAGCACCGGTGCCGCCTCGTTGACCCTGACCATGATCTCAGCGACGTCGGAGTCACCCGAGCCGTCCTCGACGGTGAGTGTGACTTGGTGCACGCCCTCGGGCAGTCTCGTCTCGAGTACCCATCCGCTGCCCATCGGCTCGCTCATCAGGTCGCTCTCCCAGAGTACGCTGACTAGGTCTGTGCTCTTGTCTGTCAGCGGGTTGCACACGAGTCCGCTGCCGTTGTCAGGCAGGTCGGAGCAGGCTGCATCCCAATCGCCCGAGCCGGTCCCGTCGAATACCAGCAGCTCGCCCGAGTCGGTCAGTATGCCGTCTGCGGGGCTGGCAATCATCGCCACCGGCGGGGAGTTGGTAACGCTCATTTCTACCGAGACCGAATTCCACATACCCGCGTGGTTCGGGCGGTTGTCGCTGGCATACATCGTGATGACGTGATTGCCCTTGGACAATGTGCCTATCCACTCAACTGCAGAGTCGGGGGTGATACCGGATGACAGCAGTCCATCGCGGTCGCTCCAGAACTCGAACTTCACCTCATCGCCCTCGGGATCGAAGGTGTTGGTGCCGTCGAGGTGTACGGTGGCTGAGGAGGTCTCGCCAGTGCGGGAGACCTCCATGACAGCGAGCGGGATCTCGTTGTACAGTTCGACGTTGAACGTCCATGAAACAGGTACGTTGATTCCATCGGAGACGTAGACTGTGACCGAGAACTGGTTCGGAGCGCCCGGGAAGGTGTGGATGATGGTGCCGGGGCACTCCGGGTCTCCCGCGGGAGGCTGGCCGGAGCCTGACCCGTAGGAGGTCTCGACCCAGCAGTTCAGCTCGTCGTCCTCCGGGTCATAGGTGCCTCCGAGGTGAATGGTGACGTTTGCCGTTATCCCGATGTACAGCGTGCCCCAAGCCGAGATAGCCGGGGTCGTTCCCACCGAGAGCACGGGGGGCAGATTCACCAGCTCAATCTCCCTAGTCTCCCACACACAGTGGCTGTCAGTGTCGCACACCTCGAGTGTGATCTGGTGCGTCCCGTCAGACAGGCAGGTAACCTGGCCGGCGGCGTTTGCGAGCAAGTAGGAGCCATTCAAATCCGAGTCAAACGCACCACAGGCAGTGATCAGGTTGCCGTCGATGCTGCTGGTCCAGGTGTAACTCAGCTCGTCATAATCGAGGTCCCATGACTCGCTGGCATCAAACAGCACCTCCCCTCCACTGGCGTAGACGCCCTCATCCTCAGGCGAGGCCCACAGGATGAACGGCGGCTGGTTGGGCAGATCGAGCAAGCAAGTGACAGATATGTCGGCATCCAGAGCGTGGGCGGCTGAGTCGTTATGGACGCCGACGTAATCGCAACCTGTGTGGACGGTGTTAACGTCCGACCAGCCCTGCAGAGGCGTCCATCGCTCGCCTATGAAGGGACCGAACGAGTCCTGTCCGGAGTAAGGCAGGGTGTCGTTGTAATCCGCTTCGTAAAAGTCGAAAGTTAGGTTGATGTCGGCGTAGGGGATGTGTAGGAGGTGCTGGTTGACTGCGTGTACCTCGACGAACCACATCACGTCGAGGATGTTGTCCTGACCTGTGTAGGTCGGTGTGTCTAGCGGAGCGGAGGAGATCCAACGCAGGTGGCTGTCTCCCAGCATCTCGAAGCTGTCTGCGTACCCGGTGATTATCCAGGAGTCGGTGAAGTTGGCGAAACTCGAAGAAATACTGGCGAGAGCGGCGGTATCGCACGCAAGACCGACGTTGTCGATGAGGAGTTCGGTCTGGTCGACCATATCGAAGCATGAGTTCTGGTTGCCCCAGATGATGCTGTTCTCGAGGTATGACGGCTCCTCGCCGTTGGCATCCCAGAGTAGGCCCCCGTTGTCGCCGTTCAAGTCGAGTCCGTACACAGTGCCATCCACTTCGTCCAACTCGACCGCGTAATCCGTCGAATTGAGATCGATCTTCATGTCGTCTATGATGATGTTGCCGTGGTGGTCCATCCCGGTGTTGTCGATGTCGAGCGCGGGAGCGTTGGCTGGGTCCCTGATCTCATTCGCGATCAGTTGCAGATCGATGCTGTCGCGAACCACTATGCCGTGCTGGTCCTCGATTGAGGTGCACTCGAAGCAACTCGCATTCTTGCCGCCGCTCATGACGTCGTTCGACTCGTCGAAGTAAATGCCAGCCCCCAGTTCTGGGAAGGCGGCACCGATGCCATTGTGGTAGGTGGTGACGTATGACAGTTCGACATTGCTCGAGTCTCGCACCGAGACACCGTGCCCCCCGTTATCCATGCTGAGTATACCAGAGAAGTCGGGGTGGAACTCGCGCAGGTCGACACCGGTGGCCCCGTTGTCGGCAATCACCCAGTTCGAGCCCTGCGCGCCGCCCTTCCACAGAAGTACTCCGGGGCCACTGGAGTTGCGCACCTCGAGGTCGTTGATCGTCGGCGCCCAGTTGGCGCTGCGCATGAACATGCCAGCCCTGTCGTTGAGCGGCGCTGCGGCGCTTGGCCTGCCGTTTCGCAGCAGGGAGATGTCATTGAGGATCGTGGAAGGGCCGATCATGTATGCCTTGAAGCCGACCACGGGATTGTCCTCGATGAGCGCCTCATCGATATGTACGCCGCTGGTGTTGACCTCGAATGCGGCGTATCCAAGCCCGGGCGTCTTGGCGTCCGGGCCGCCGGTTCCCCGCAGCTCGAGGTCTTCGAAAACGGCGTTGTAAGGCACGTTCGAATACAAGCTGTGATTGTACTGCTCGACCATGATGCCGCGGTACTGACTGTCTTCGACAGTCGCGCGAACGAAGGTCGGACGGGTGGTCCAGCCCGGTGTAATGTGCCTGACGAAGATGCCGTTGTCGCAGCGGGTGACATCGGAGTCGGTGATGAGAGGTCGCGAGTCCTCGACCCAGATGCCGGCTGCGATGGCAAGAGTAGCACCGCTGATGTTGGAAATCTGCAGATTCGATATCAGACCGCCGGAGTTACCCCAGTAATTGAGTCCGCGTGAGATTAGTCCGTCTATTGTAACGCCGTTGACTATCGGTGCTGAGTAAGCACCAATCGAAAGGCCGATGCCGTACCTCCATGAGGTCGAGATCGCGTGCACGTCCTGCCCACCGCCGTCAATCACGAGGTCGTTGATCCTCGGTGATGCGCTGCTGAACAGGTCGACTGCCACCCTATCTGCGTTGATGACCGTGAGATTGTTGAGAATCGGATCGCTGCCGTAGATGGTCACGCCGTACTCGGCATCGGTGATCGTGAGATTCTCCAGTTTGGAGCCGAGGCCGGAGCTGGTCGAGTTGAAAACGATGCCATCGTGGTTGCCCAGTATCGATTCCAGCAGCACCGGGGCCGTAGTCGTCCCTTGGACGGTGAATCTGCCGTCGACAGTGATGGTCTCGTCATCACCGAGTTGTATGGTGGTGCCCGATTGCACCACGACGATGTCCCCGCTCTCGACCGTGTAGCCATCCTGAAGGACCACTGTCCCGGACCACACCGTCGTCGTACGCGTCCCAGCGCCCGTTGCGACGGGGACGAGCGGGGCTGCAGAAACAAGCAGCAAGAGGATCAATGCAACAGCACGCCTGCGGGCCGTCGAAACGTGAACGTGCATGGCTTCTCCGCTCGCCCTCTGCCTGTTATCCCTTGCGCACACATGAGCGCGCGGAATCCGTCCGACAGCAGAGGTCATAAACAGCAACCAAGCGCGATGCTCGTCGAGAGGTTGGAAATGAGCACTGCCTTCATTCTGATCAAGGCCGAACCAGGCTGCGAGCGCGACGTATATCTCTCTCTCCTCAACATCGACAGCATCAGTGAGACGCATGTAGCGTACGGGGAGTACGACCTCGTGGCGCGTATCGACTTCGATGACGAGAAGGAGATGGCTCGAACACTCATTGGGAGCATGCGCTCGATCCCAGGGGTCATCAAGACTGAGACTCTGATTGCGGTGGAGGTGTGATGATGGCTGTGGGATTCATCCTCATCACCACCGAGACCGGGGCGGAGGTCGATGTTCGCGAAGCGGTCAGCAGGATTGACGGTGTCGTCGGGCAGTGGATCGTCTTCGGCCCGCACGACCTGTTCGTAAAGGTCGAGGCTGAGGACGAGGCTGAGTTGACCAAGTGCATCGTACAGGGAGTGCGTGGAATTTCAGGGATCGTCGAGACTCGGACTCTGATCGGCGCTGAGATCTAGATCGAGCTCGTCATCATCTGCAGCAGCTCAGATGCGGCCATATTGCACTCTGCGGTTCTGAACCGGCTGATTGCCTCATGCCAGTGCGAGAGCCTTCGCTCGGGCTCCAGCACCCCCCTCCAGTACCAGCGCTGGGCGCACAGTCGCCGGTGCATGGCCAGATCCTCACGCAAAGACTCAGTGGCAATCGAGAAGTGCGCCTTGACGAGCCAATCAGGAGGGCTTCCGGAGGATTCGAGAGTAGCGTGGATGATGCGAATCCTCTCTGGAAGCTCATCGCAGGACTCTATGAGGGACCTAGCCGAGGCCATGGCCTCGTCTGACGCCCTACCGTCGGTACGAGAAGCCAGTTGGGCGCGCAGGTCCAGCATCGCCATGTGTGGATGATTCGGACCCAATGCGGATTCGAGAGCACTGCGAGCTCTCGCAGCGGCCGGGACATCGCCGGTGTCCAGTGCGAGCCGGTGCCTCAACAGCTCGAGAGCGAGACTGGCGGCGCTGCGATCAGACTCCGGCAGTGCTGAGAGGTCGACTGCTTCGATGCCTGTGGCCAGTTCACCTGCGAGGCCCGCCCCGATCGGTCCGGGCAGTCGGTCATCGTAGGACCGCACCAGAGAGGAAATGGTCCTCCTGGCGCGCTCTGAAGGTGGGAGTTCGGCAAGTGCGCTGGTCTCCATCTCGTCAGCGGTTCGAGAGTCGCCGCGCAAGCGCGCTAGTCGCGCTGAGCGTAGCTTCCTAGCCGGTCCGACAGAGAGGTTCTCTATGTGCGACTCGGCTATCTCTGCCTCGCCACGCTCCAGAGCCAGATCGGCCGCCGTCTCACGCAGTGATTCATCGTCGCTGAGCCCGACCGCCTGCTCAATCAAGACCGCGGCGGCCGCACTGTCCTGCTCTGTGATGCTCGGCAGATGCTCTGCCAGCCACTCTGAGTCGGGCTCGCCGGAGTGCAAAAGGTGGTGGCCTTCCATTCTGCGCGCCCTGACTCCATCGCGTGAGGCCCACTTGCGAGCCGCCTCGGAATGCAGTGTGGCTGTCTGCTCATCAGACCACGAGCCGCGTCTGACATTGCGGATCAGGTGGTGCGGCTCGACCATGAGTCCGCTCCATCTTAGGATAGCAGAGTCCTCCAATTCGTCGGTGCCCTCTCCATCAAACATCTCCTGGGTCTCAAGTGCGAACGGTGCGAGGCAGAGTTCGTCTAGGGTGCCGATGCCACCCTCACTGAGACGTCGGATGACCGTGGCCTCGACATACTCCTGAACGGCCTCGCCCTTCTCCGGGACGTCCTCCTCCGGAGACCACAGGTGAAGCGCCAGTGGGTGACCTCCGAGAGCCTCTGCCACCTCTCTCGCAGTGTCTCGATCGGTGTCTTCGGAGAGTAGGGATACGGCGTGCTCAGGTGCGAGTCCTTCCAACCTGACCTCCTTGAAGCCGTCGGGGATTCCGAATGGGCTCGGCGCTCTGACCACTGCTAGAGTCGCGCCGGCACCGGATGAAGCCTCGAGCAGGAGTTCCGCCACGCCAAAGGCGTGGCGCGAGTGCAACTCCTGGGCCTCGTCGACCACCAAGAGCGTTCGGGGGCCTTCGGCAGCGGCGACGATGGCTGAGGTCGAGGACGGCGAGTCCACGCTGAGCCACATCCCACCGATCGCGGCGGCGTCGGTGTCTGCGTTGCACGACGCCCATCGCACGGTCCAGCCCTTGGCAAGGGCCTCCTCGGCAGCGGCCCGAGCGAGGCACGACTTGCCAATTCCAGGCAAGCCACTGAGGAGGATGCTGGAGCCTCCGAGCAAAGAGGAGGAGATTGCGATGGTGTCTTCGTCCCTGCCGTGCAGGGCGACGGGGTCGGGAAGCGGGCCGAAACAGCGGCCCCTTCGCGCTGCAGGCGGTGCCCCGTACTCCGAAAGAGCCTCACGACCGGACACTGTGATGTGAATGACCGTGCGACGGCGCGAGCCGCCACCGATGACGTGCGCGCTTCGCGTGGTGGCATAGCCCTCGGACTCGAGGGACGAAAGCGGGGCGTGGAGGGCCGAGCGGACCACTCCAAGAGACTCGGCAAGACCCGGGAGCGATAGCGCGCGGGGGACGTCCCATGCATCCTCCAACTCAGTCCCGAACTCGGCGAGGCGGGACAGGATACGCAGTTGCGCCTCGGAGAGCATGGCGCGGGAGCGAGGGCACGGGTTCATGGGCGTTCACCTGCAGCGCATCAACCGATATGGCAGTGGACCCGACTAGTCTGGACTTGCCCGACAAGCCCGGAGTCTACCTTTTTCGAAGGGTCGATGACCGAGTGACATACGTTGGGAAGGCCACTGACCTGCGTTCGCGCGTGAGATCCTACTTCGCGCCCAACCCCGACCGGAAGATGGTCCCTCGGCTGGTAAGCGACTCGGACCATGTTGACTTCATCGTGACCAAGAGCCCGAGCGAGGCGTTAATCCTAGAGCGGCAATTGATCCGTGAGCACAAGCCTCGGTACAACTCGAGGTTGAAGGACGACAAGTCCTACCCGTTCATCGCCCTGACCTCCGATGAGCATCCTCGCATCATCTACACTAGGCACCCGCCAGAGGACGCGTTACGCTGGGGGCCGTTTGCAGATCCCGGTGCGGCGAAGCACGTCATCCAGTTGCTACGCCGCCAGTTTGGCATACGCGACTGCCCGGAGCTACTGCCTCAAGGGTGTCTGGCGATGCATATCGGGCTGTGTCGGGGCCCGTGCATCGATGCCACGGGCTACGACACTCAGGTTAAGGCGGCGATGAGCGTGCTTGACGGGGATGCGGGTGTCCTCATCGAGGCCTTGCAGGAGGACATGGACACGGCTTCAGAGGCTCTTGATTACGAAGTCGCTGCCAAGACGAGGGACCTGATAGGCGCAGTCCAGAGGACCGTCTCGCAGCAGGTCGTCCACAGCCGGTTCTACCAAGACTGCGACGCCATTGGCTTCGCCTCTCGGGGCGACATCGGTGTCGTGGTGGTCCTCAACGCCAAGGACGGCATCGTTCAGGGCCAGTTGGAGTACCCCCTGATTCACCGTGGTGACATCGCCGAATCTGTGGCCCTCGTTCTGGCAGAGCACTACGCGGGCACCCGCCCGCCGCGCACCGTGCTGGTTCCGGCCCCCATCGGCGAGTCAGTGGAGGACTGGCTCGTCGAGCGACGCGGCGGCGCAGTCGAGGTCAGAGTGCCTCAGCGCGGCGAGTTGGCAATGCTGCGCAAGATGGCCGACCAGAACGCCGATGTCCAAGTCACACGCCACAGGGAGAGACGTTCCGGCAGCCTGGAGCAGGCTGCCGCGAATGAAGGCGCGAAGATTCTCGAACTGGACTCGCTGGACCACATCGTCTGCTTCGATATGGCTCAGTTGCAAGGCGACGAGCGTGTCGGCGCCTCGGTGGTGCTGCGCAAGGGCCGGCCGGCCAAGAAGGAGTACAGGACTTATCGCGTGAAGAGCGACGCTCCCGACGACCTTCGGATGATGGCCGAAGTCGTCGAGCGCTGGCTCAAGCACCAAGACGGCTGGCCCGACCTGCTGCTGCTCGACGGCGGCCAGACCCACCTCTCGGCCATAGAGAGGATGCTGGATGGCCACGGCCTGACGGGACGCTTTCCGGTGGCTGCTCTGGCCAAGCGGGAGGAAACCCTGCACATGGACGGCCGCGAACCGCTGATTCTAAGCAAGCACGGCAGGGTTCTCGTCCATGCTCGCGATGAGGCTCACCGCTTCGTCAACCGCTACCACAGGAGGCGTCGTGGAAAGGGTGCCATGGATGATCCACTGGAGGAAATCGAGGGCATGGGCGCGAAGAAAATCCAGGCGCTGCTGCGTCACTTCGGCGGCAGACGCGGGATAGAGCACGCGAGCGTTAGGGAGTTGCGCGAGGTCCCGGGAATCGGCAAAGCAATGGCCGATAGGATACGCCAGCACCTCAACGGCTAGTCCTCCCGTTAGTCCTTAGGCTCCTCCTCCTCGAAGTACGCCTCATCGACCACCACTATCTTGTCGTCGAGCTTGCCGAACTCGGCCTCCATGGCTATCTCAGTCAGCTTCTGCTCCTCCTCGGTAGTCTTCTGCTCACTCTTCTCCTTGCGATCCTTGCTGAGCCTCCTGCGTCTGCTGATGAGCATCCCGATGGCGAAGAGCAGTACGAAGATGTACGGAGCGAGCTCACCTAGGACGAACAGCCAGCTGACCTCGACCGAGTACGACACGATGTCAGAGTTCTTGCTGCACTGCGCCCATGTCGTCGCATCCGGGCACAGCGGGGTCCTGTAGACGACTACCTGCCTGCCATCGACCTCAATCAGCTCTCCTAGCCCCATCTGGCTATCGAACGAAAGCAGCCTGACCGAGCTCGGCAGGTGTATCTCCATCCTCGCCGAGGAGCGGATGGTCCCGAAAACGGTGTGCTCCATCAGAGGGGTGACTTCGACGAAGAACTCCGCCCCCTCGACCTGGATGCCCGAGTCGGTGAACACCGGCGCGCCGAAGGCCATCGCGAGTCGGTTGGCGATGGCGAAGCCGATAGCGGCGGGCTGTGCCCTGATGTCGATCGTGTCTCCCTTGAGCGCCACGCTGACGACCGTGCTCTCGATGATGGAGCCCAGCCGCAGCGGCACGGTGTCACCGACCTCGGCGTTGCTGGGCATAGTGATTTCATCGAACGAAGCCACGAAGGGAGTGGCCACGAAGTCAGCGGAGAAGATGTATGGGCCCATACCGAAGTCCATGGGGGCGGTTTCGAAAGGACCTTCGGCATCGATAATCTCACTGGACCTGATGGTGAGTACCTCAGCCAGCTCTTGCATTCCCTGATTGGACACCTCGACATCGATCTGGTCACCTACCCCCAGATCCAGAGGCGCCTCTAGGTCCGAGCCGGCGAGCAGCCCGCCCTCCAGCCGGTCCCCCATCACTATCATCCGCCTCAGGAGGTCTGATGGCACCGGATGGAGCTCTATTCCCTCCTCGTCGAGATTGATTCCCAACCTGTAGATCTCAAGGACCACCTCGGCGGAGAACTCGACCTCTGCTGCGAATCTGGTCTCTCGCACTGCGAACTTCTCGACGTCCACCTTGATGTCGAACGAGACGCATGTCTTCTGGTTAGACCCGCAAATCAGGTCGGGGCTGTCGTCCTCACAGGGATCGGACTCGAGGCATATCGGATGTCTCCAGTCGAAAATCCTGGTTCCGGCGAAACCGAAGTCCTGTTCGCCACCACCGACCACAGGGGCCCAGATGACCACGGTTGACGGGTCGCCAATGGTGGATTCAATCCACTCTGGGAGATGTAGGGTAAGTCTGAATTCAGTGCTGGGCATGTCGGCTGGCAGCAGGTCCTGCAGCCAACCGGTGTCTGTGGATAGTTCCACTTCGACCACGTTCATCATCGAGGCCAAATCCTCGTCAGTGACCTTCGAGAGGTCGATGGTGGTGATGTCGCCGCCACTGTTCTCCAGCATCCTCTCAACCACCGAGGAGACTCGCATCGGAGTCGACTGTGAGGTGGTCTGCAGTACCACGGGCCAGGTCCCGTCCATGGCGTGCCGCCCCTCGATGCAGTAGCTGACTTCGAGGGACTCGTCGCAAGTCTTACCCGGAGTGTGTCGGAAGTCGAGACCGCCTTCGTCGTCCGCTTCGGCGAATTGCGGGGTGCCGAACCAGATATTCGCCCCGAGGGCGTCGGAGAAGGCCGTAGACATCGCTTCGATAGGAATCCCATCGAGAATGGCCGTCAGGTCCTCATCGACCTCCTGATCGAGCATCCTGATGCCATCGGAGGTCACCCATGGCAACTCGAACGAGCCATCGTGGAGTTCCGCACCCCACTCGTCGAGGGTATCGGAGCCCAAATGGTGGATGGCTATCTCGAGGTCAAAGCGCGAGTTCTGAGGATCCGTTGCATCCACTACCAGGTCGACGACTAGCGAGGGCTCGTCCGAATCGATGCTGGCCGTCGGGGTGTCCAACTCGCGGTGGACGAGCCTAGAGACCAGTTCCACCGCGTTGATGTTCGCCTCTGTAACGGCCTGGGTGTTATCGATTTCGAGCATCGAGTAGGTCTGAGGGTGGCCGTCCAGCTCCCTCGTCTTCGTTGCACCTGGGGACTCGACGCTCTGCACGTTGGCATAGGGAGGGGGGAAGACCGAGAGTTCGATGGAGTGCCCGGGTGAGGAGCTGGCAGTGAAATCGGAGTTCAGTGCTGCCCCCATGGTCAGCAGCCCCTGCATCATGCGGTTGATATCGGAGGTCTCGGGCTTGAGCCCGAAGGATTCGGAGTCTACTTCCATCTGCAGCACGGCCTCGAAGCACAGCGGCGGGTAGAACGGGTCGTTGTCGAAGCCGTTGACCTCGTCGATCGAGTCGTAGTCGGCGCTGTAGACGCAGTTGGCGTCCGGCTGAGACTTGAAATCGATCTCTGAGACCGTAGTGATGGTAGTCGTGTTGACATTGGGGAAGTTGATGTCGATGAACTCCTCCATGATCTCCTCTACTCTCTCGAGCATCAAATCGGAGACTGTGTCGCCGCCGCCTCGACTCAGACTCTGGTAGTTACGAATGTAATCCGCCGGTATGCCGTCCCATGGCTTGCTGTCTCCCTCGAGGTCGAGGTCATCCATTCTGAGGTCGTCTCTCGACATCTCGTGAACCGCTAGGCCGACCTTCATCTCAACCATCTCCGCATCCTCGATGTCGATTTCGATCGAGCTCCTCATCCACTCATCGCTCGGAGTGTGGTCGAGTGCCGAGTCGTAGTCGTCGCAGACTCCATCCGCGCTGTTCCAGGTCGAGCAGATGTCGTTCACCACATCGGGCTGTCCGGGAGGTGGGTCGGCCGCGGCCAGTGGTGCTAGGAACAGCAGGACCAATAGCACGGCTGCACGCTTCACAGTGCGAGGCATACACTTCTGACCATAAGTCTGAATCCGAAATGCGTCGGCCTCAGGTCAGATGCACAGGGAAGACCCACATCGCCGTCTGGGTGATGCCGTCGGCGGGCTTCTAGAGAAACGAGGAGTTTCGGATGAGGAGTGCAAAGCACTCCTAGAACTGCTTCCGAGCAAATGGGAGAGGTTTTCCGACGTCGTCCTGCTACCGGGTTCGGCGTTTCGAGAGGAGTGGTCAGAACACACCTCAGACGAGCTCTGGAGGGTGGTTTCTGATGCGCTCAAGGTCGGCAGAGTAGGCAGGATGGGCGAGATCTCGGGCGAGATGCGGGAGAGCTCGGTGGAGATGCTGCTGGGTGATGACGACTGGGTGGTGCGCCGAGAGAGCGGAATCGAGTACGGCTACAACCTGACACAGTGCATGTTCTCCGCTGGCAACGTCAACGAGCGGCGCAGGATGGGAGAGGTCGCTCGAGCCGGTGAGGTCGTTGTCGACCTCTACTCGGGCATCGGCTACTACACGTTGCCGATGCTCGTCCACTCGCAGGTCGGGCACGTCCACTGCTGTGAGTGGAACCCCAATGCTGTACGGGCGCTCGACTCGAACCTAGAGAGTAACGGGGTGGCCGAGAAGTGCACCGTTCACATCGGTGACAATCGGATCACTGCGGCTAATCTCACCGGTGTGGCCGACCGCGTGATTCTGGGGCTGCTGCCAACGTCCGAGGACGGTTACGAGGTCGCCATGGCAGTTCTCGGGCCATCGGGCGGGACCCTGCACATCCATGGGGTGGCAGCAGCGGACGACCACGACTCCTGGACCGAGGCAGTCGGAAGGAGTCTGCAGGCCATCGAGCCCGGCTGCTCGCTCGATTTGGGGCGACCTGTGATGGTGAAGAGTTACGCCCCACACTGGGACCATGTGGTGCTCGATGTGGCAGTGTCCGGTCGCTAGCCGTCGAACTCAAGGCGAGCGACCCTAGCCGGCAGCCATGGTCGCTGATTGGCTGCTTGAGGCTGCGGCGCAGTACAACGAACAGTCGCTCGAAGGCAGGGACGGCTACCCGGCGCACGTATTGATGCCAGTCGAGACCCTCGCACAAATTCTGGACTGGACTTTCCAGTCCTTGCCAGACGAGATTCTCGTGGGAATGGACGTCGATCCAGAGATGCCGCACAGGAGGGAGATCGAGGACGCATACTGCGGCGTCGATTTCGAGAGCGGTCTGTTCTCGGGACAGGGATTCGTGCTCGGCGAGCCGCGTCTGGTCAATCGCGGTGACTCCTACTCGGTCCACCACGTCCCAGAGGAGTGGATGGACGGCCTGTTCTCCAAAGACAGAGGCGTGCGCGGCGGTCGCTTCTCGCATTGGTTGCACACTCATCCCAACGCTCCGGCGATACCCAGCGGGGCGGATGCCGAGGCTGCACAGTGGACCGAGGGGAGCGATATGATCCTAGGCGTTCGCTACTCTCCCGAAGGGATTCTACCATGGTTCGACGATATAGAGGGCGAACGCAGGGAGCTTTCGCCGGAAGAGAGCGGTCATCCAGTCATAGGCAGGGCGGTTACCGGCCATCTGATCCACGGATTGGAGCTCATCTCCTTCCACCGGAGGGGTTTCGCGGTGAACGTGGTCCTAACCGACTCTGGGGGTCTGCCAATCGGTTGGGAAAAACATCATGATTAACATTTGCTCATAACCGCAGTACATCGTTTTTATATCTTTAATAATTATTAACAAAAGACTGGTAAAGAGAGCCGCCGCCATCTGAATATTAGTCTCGAAAGACGTGCTCTCGGTAGTGCTCGAGCTCGGCTATGCTGCCTCGGATATCGTCGAGTGCGCGGTGACCGGATGGCTTGGTCGCGCGGGGGAGATCCGGGTACCATCTGTCGACTAATTGCTTGATCGAGGTCACATCGACGCTGCGATAGTGGAAGAATTCGTGCAACTCTGGCATATACCTGCGTAGGAAGCGCCTGTCCTGACCGATGGTGTTGCCACAGAGTGGATGAAAACCCTCTATGCAGTGGTCCTGCAGGAACTCCAGCGTCATGGCCTCGGCCTCGGCCATCGGCACCCCCTCGTTCCTGACTCTATCGAGAAGCCCGTTCTCGGTATGGTGGGTGAGATTCCACTCGTCCATCCTCGCCAGCTCCGGCTCAGGCTGTGATATGGCGATAGCCGGTCCCTCGGCGACCACAGTGAGGTCGCCCTCGGTGACTATGGTGGCAATCTCGATGATCGTGTTCTCGTCAGGATCCAGCCCGGTCATCTCAAGATCGATCCAGACCAGCCTCTCCTCGACCATGCTACCGGCGCTGGCGGGCCAGTCTTAGGGGTTCTCATCAGGGGCGAGTATCATAGTGCCCGGGCCACGCGCATGGGCGATGGGTAGCATAGGTTACGTCGAGTTGCTCAGGAGAAACTCGTCTTTCCGCCGTCTCTTCGCTGCAAACGAGATCTCGTTCATCGGCGACTGGTTCACCGTCATCGCCCTGTTCATACTGGCCGGAGAGGCCACCGACAACTCGCCTCTGGCAATAGCCGGTGTGCTGGCCGCGAGGAGTTTCTCGCTGGCTCTGGTCAACCCGTTCACGGGGATGCTGGCCGATCGGTACTCGCGCAAGTGGCTCATGCTGAGTGCGAATGTCGCTTCCCTCGTCGTGCTCGTAGCCGTGCTGGTTTTCGGCCTTCTGGAGAGTCTGACATCGGTGTACGTCGTCGCTGTGGTGATGGTGGCAGCGAGGGCGGTCTTCGACCCCGCTGAGTATGCCTATCTGCCCAACATCTGCGACGAGCAGGAGTTGCTGACGGCCAACGCTCTGGCCTCGGGCGGATGGTCGGTCGCATTGGGGTTGGGCTCGGCGATCGGCGGTCTGACCATCTCACTCTATGGCATCGAGACCGCACTGTGGATCGATACAGTGACATTTGCTGTGGCTGCCCTCGGAATCATGACACTGCCACAGGGAGGACCGGATACCTCGGAGCGTAAGGCGGCAACCCCCGGTCTCGTTCTCGGGGAGATAGTTGCGGGTTGGAAGCACATCCTCGACAGCCCTCCGATTCGCAGGGTGGTCTTCGCCAAAGGGCTGTGGGCCTCAGGGGGAGGGGCCCAGGTCTTCCTGTTGATCCTGATAGGCATGGAAGCCGGCTTCGGCGGGGCTGCGGCTGGCATCGGCATTCTGTTCATGGCAAGGGGCTTCGGCTCCGGGTTCGGACCTGTGGCTGGTCGGCCACTGATGGAGAACCCGAGACTGAGGCCCTATCTAATCGGGCTAGCAGTCGGCGTCTGTGGACTATTCTACATCGGTGTCGCCGCCATCGAGTGGACAGGTTTAGTGCTCGTTCTGGTGTTCTTTTCACATGCCGCCAGCGGATTGAACTGGGTGCTTTCAACAACCTTCCTACAGGAGCGGACGGCAGACGAATGGCGGGGCAGGGTCGCTGGCACAGACCACTTCGGAATCACCGTGATGATGGGCATATCAGCCGTAGCAGGTGGACTCATCATGGAGAACGACCTCCTTGGCCTGAGGGAACTGATAGCCCTGACAGGGCTGGTTCAGATCGTACTCGGGATGACTTGGATCGCACTAGCCTCGTCGGACGAGCGGGAATTGCTAGACCAGCCTCTGCAGTCCGGCTAGAACCAGCAGAGGCGCGATAGAGAAAGCGATGTCGCGTACGAGCGAGCGGGTGGATGCGCGGGCGCGGGCCGTGATTCTGTCCTGGATGTCCTGATCCAGCCTGTCCATTGCCTCCGAGGCGGGGCCCTTAGCCTGCTCCAATATGGACTCCACCGCATCGGCGCCCATGTCGAGCAGGTTGGAAATCATGTCTGTGAGCGGGTTCTTCTTGGGAGCCGGAGTGAGCTCGCCATCAATCGTGTGCTCGACGTCGATGATGGTCCTCCACGGGCGCGGTACCTCGAACTCCTTGACTCCTTTGAGTATCTCGCGCCCGACCACGGCTGTCTGCACGACCATCTTGGCTGTGGTGAGGTTGTACTTCGCGAGCATCTGAATGTCCCGGCGCGAGCGTGTGACCTTGTTGAAGTCGGTAATCAGCCAAGCTGCGCCGGCGGCTAGCAGCAGAATAACGCCGATCTGTGGCGTATCCTCCCAACTCAGCCATCCGATGGGGCCGAACCATATCCGAGCGCCGACGGCGACTATGACAGGGAGCATGAAAGCGAGGATTTCGTTGGAGACAATCAGCCAGAATCCCTCGATTGGCAGTTGCTTCAGCCTTGCGAAGAACCACTTGACGTGCTTGGTCCTCTCACCTGGCGGGGCATAGGTGTTGACCAGATCGATGAGTGGAGGTGCGACGAAGACCACCCTCATGATGAGCGGGATTGCGAGCATCAGCAGGTAGGCATCCCAAGGCGAGGCCGGTGGTAGGCTGGGAAAGGCGATGGCCTCTGCCATGGACTGCAGTGGCAACTGACTGCCATCAACCTCACTACGGCTTCACATCGATGACCCGCGTAAGGTCGCTGCTTGGGTCATAGCCGATCTGATCAGCACGAAGGCGATTATCGCGCCGCTGGCGAAGGCCATGCCGATGTACTGGTGGGTGTTGAAGAACAGCAATGCGATTCCCACCAGAGAGAGGTACGAGACCACTTGGCAGATGACGGAGAGCTTCAGGAGCATGATGTACTCGATGTCGTTGGCGTTCTCGAACTCCCGAATGTAGGAATTGATTAGGAAGAAGATGGCTTGGAACGGCAGGGCGGCGGCCAGAATTGCCAGACCGGTGACTGTGACCATGTCTGGGTTATCCTTGTTCAACTCCAAGCCACGGAACAGCATGTTACCCATGTTCATACCGATAATGGCTGCGTGTATGGCCCACGCCTTGTCCGAAGGAGCTGAGTCGGCTCGGGCGCTTTCAGGAACCACAAGCGCGCTCGGCTTCGTGGCACAGTTGAATATTACTCTCGATGAGCCGGCCTCGAGTGGTGTTATCGGGGAGGTGCTTGCTCATCCAGCACTTCCAGACAGGTGGAATCCTTCAGGGAAAATCTCCCACATGACCATCCGCTTCCAGCAGCGCCGCCGTCCAGTCATTTTGAAAGACGCCTTGCGGATCAAGCGTATTGCAAACGGTGCGGAAAGCATCGAACCGGGGGTAGAGAGAGGTCAGCTCGTCTGCTTCCAGTGGGCAGACTTTGCCCCAGTGCGGGCGCGCATGGAACAGTTTGGACATGCTTCGGGCCATGAAGCTCGCGAACAGGGAAAAACCAGCGCGCCGTGCCGGCTTCGCGTAGCTGATGAAGCTCAGCGCGTACCAGTCTTCCCCCGCGCCGCTGGCCATCGAGATCAAGGTGTCATCGGGAAGCACCCGCCGCACGCAGACGGGAAAGTGGTGGCAGTACTGGTCGTGAAGCCCCGCCA
>Ga0257113_1000076_pt1 | contig 26152 bp, 23 predicted proteins | sample LP_taG_4_FD_191568 | JGI IMG/M metagenome (GOLD analysis project Ga0257113, IMG submission 191568) | Marine microbial communities from Northeast Subartic Pacific Ocean, Canada - LP_J_2015_P26_2000m | ecosystem: Environmental > Aquatic > Marine > Oceanic | place: Canada: Northeast Subartic... | reverse complement strand
ATTATGATGGGTTTGGTGGAAAGACAAACTATGCTAGTACACATCATGTTGCATCGCTGCTAAAATCTCCTACCATTTTAATTTTGGACGCAAGCAAAACAGCACGTTCCATTGCTGCGACTGCACTAGGGTTTGCAAAGTTTCATCGCAATTCTAGGATTGTTGGCATAATTTTGAACAAAATTGGCAGCAAGAAACATGAAAGTATGTGCAAGCAAGCACTTGCAAGCCTGAAGGTTCCAATACTTGGATCTATACTAAGAAATTCTGAGAGCTTGGAATCGCGACATCTCGGACTTATTCCTGTAAAGGAACAAAGGTCACTGCAAAATAAAATTAGGAAAGTTTCACGTGAGATTTCTGACAGTCTTGACATTGATAAAATAATTCAGATTTGTAAAAACGTATCAGATCTTCCAAAGGCTCAGTCAAAAAAAATCAAAAAACCTATAGCTACGGTAGCGGTTGCACTTGACTCTTCGTTTAATTTCTACTATCATGACAACTTGGAGGCGCTACGTAGGGAAGGAGCAAAATTAAAATTTTTTAGTCCAGTATGCGACAAAAAAATTCCAAAATGCGATTTAATCTACATTGGAGGTGGATTTCCTGAAGTTTTAGGGCAATCACTTGAGCGGAACACAATCATGAGGAAGATGATAAAAAAACATGCTGAAGAGGGAATCCCAATCTATGCAGAGTGTGGGGGATTGATGTATCTGACAAAATCGATAAGCTTTGGCAAAAAAAAGTATAAGATGGTAGGCTTGTTCGATGCAGAAACTCAGATGACGAAGAAGATGACGCTAAACTATACCGAAGGGAGAATCACATCAAACTGCTTGGTCTCTGGTCCGGCAAAGTTTCGTGCACACGAGTTTCATTACTCAAAGATTGGCAATCTAGCAAGAGATGCCAAACTTGTATATGATCTGAAGATCGGTGAGGGGATATCTGGTAAAAAGGATGCTCTTTCTGAATATAATACGCTTGCATCATACTGTCACTTGTACTTTGACAGCGCAAAGTATGCTACAAAACTTGTTAGCAAGAGAGTTTAGATTGGTTTCAGTTTAGCTGAATTTTTTAATAAATAAAAACCTGAACCAGTCATAACAATTCCAACAATTGTCCAAACTATATCAACTTCAAATCCATCAATTCCATATATGTAATTGAATGGTATGGCTACAATAATTCCAATAATTATAATACAGATAGACGCAGCTTTTTTGCCAAGCATCTACTAATTTTCCCGTAACAATTTGAATAATGCATTAACAATTGACGCAGCGCAGGAACTTCCACCCTTTCTACCAATATTGGTGATAAACGGAGCATCGATCTTTTGTAATTCTTCTTTTGATTCCACTGCAGATACGAATCCTACAGGAATTCCTATAATTAATGCAGGTTTTGTAACTTTCTCTTGAATCATCTTGATTACTTCCAGCAATGCAGTTGGAGCATTGCCTATTACCACAACTCCACCGTTCATATCAGAAGCTGTAACTCGCATGGACATCTGCGCTCTGGTTTTGTTCTCTTGCTTTGCCTTTTCAGCCAGACCTGGATCCGAAATATTGCATATTATATCATTTCCAAAATCTTTTGGGTTTTGTTTGTTCAGTCCACCAATCACACCATTCACATCTGTGATTATACTACAGCCATTTTTCAGCGCATTAATCCCACTTGTGATTGCATCATCGTGGAAAATTATCTTGTTTTTTCTAGCAAAATCAAAATCCGCTGTGGCATGAATAATTCTTCTGACTATCGGCCATTCCATATCGGTATATGGATGGGATCCAATCTCACGTTCAATAATCTCCATACTTTCATCCTCTATTGATTGTCCCTTCCTAGTTTGCATTTTCTACCTCCTTTGCTCTCTCAACGATCAAATCAATCATTTTTTCATCAGCACCAAGATGCTTTGTAACACAAACCTTTTTCAGATTTGATTTTTCCAGTGCAGGCTTCAAATCATTATTAATGTCAGTCTTAACATGTGCTCCCTCATGTAGAAAATAAAATACTACAACCAAGACGTCTGGGCTATTATTTTGGCAGCTTTGTATACCCTGTTCAATGTTTGGTTCTTCAATTTCTAGGTAGCATCTGTCCACATTTTTGTAGCTCTTTCTTAGTTCATCTACAATGTAATTAATTGAGATTCCCGCGTTAGGATCCATACTCCCATGACCAATTACTAGCACGTCCACCTTATCTTTTGATAATGAAATCTGATTTTCTTTTAACGCTGAAACTATCCTATTGTCAACTAGATCTACTAGTGTTCTATGCATAGTCATTGGTTTTGAGACAAGAAACTTGATTTTGGTATCTTTTTGGTACTTCATTGCATCTGTAACTGCCATCTTTACTTTTTTTCCAGGATAGAGAAAATATGGTACAATTGTCATCTCATCCACATTTTTTTTCAGACATTTCTCCATTCCATCTTCAATGAATGGTGGAACTACTTCAAGAAAACAAAATTCTGTAAAATCATAGTTTCCTTTTTCCCTAACTTTCTCACAAATAATTTCTAGTTCTTCTTCAGCTTCTCTTTCCCTACTTCCCCTACCAATTAACATTAATCCACGTTTCAATTTTGTATCCTCGCTATTGCTATAGTTAAATTTGGAGGAAATTTCTGTTTCTCAACAACTAATTCTCCCCCTGACGATTTTATCGCTGCAGCTTCTGAGACACTCGCCGTTCCTTCAAATGTTTGAACAGTTTTTGATGGATTTGGAGTAGAAATAGAAGCAAGCTCCTCCTTTTCAAAATATTCTACAGTCTTTGATATTTCCTTTGCAAGTTCAGTAAGACCAACTACATCTTTTTCTTTCTTAATCGACACAAATTTCGTAATTGATTTTTCACTAAGTTTGAATTCATTCATGCATCTCATTAAACCGTCTTTGATAGTTTCTTTTGTAGTATCCCAGTGTAATCCAACTCCCACTACTAGACTTGGTGGTCTATAAACCACTGAATTTTGTAACAAATCATCGTCAACAATTTCATCTGTTATGATCAAATACCCCTTTGAATCTGAATTTTTTAGTTCATTGATTGTAGGATATACAGTAACATTGGCTGGTAGCTTATCTCCCCACCAATCTTTTCTTCCACAGTTTTGATACACACCAATTTTTTCTTCGTTGACCATAAACGCGCTAATCTTAGTTACATTGGAGTCATCATCAATCTTCCACCCAAAATCTTTTCCAACAAGATCTACCGCAATGGTTTTGTTTACATCAGCTGCTGTTGTTATTACAGGTGTTGCACCAAGTCTGTCTGCAATGTCGTTTGTAAGTTTGTTTGCTCCACCTAGATGACCAGAAAGTGTACTGATTACAAACTGAGCCTTATCGTCAATTACAATAACGGCAGGGTCAGTTTTCTTATCTTTCAAGTGTGGCGAGATTAATCTTATAACGGCACCTAATGAGAACAAACAAACTAGCGCATCATTTGATTTGAATAATTCTACAATTTTTGTCGATGTGTTATCGTTATACCAGTTAATGCTCGTGTTATCATCAGAGAATTTATTGGGCACAAATACTTCCCAGGAAGAGAATTTTTCCTTCAGTTCTTTTGCGATCTTAATGCCATTTTTAGTAATGGCTAAAATAGCTATTTTTTCCATACGTTCATTGAATGCTAGTTTAATAAAATCCCTTACTGTTTGGGATAGCGTGCCAAAACATTCCCATCGAAATTAAACAGTATAATTTCAATAGGGATCTTATTTTCTGAATGACCTCTCATTTGTTTGTAAACTTCTGAACAAATCAAATCAAAGAATCCATCAATATTATTTTCAAGAATAATCTCTTGAACATTTCTAGCAGTATTTGCATTTTTTATTTTCTGAACAACATCCTCATCAGCCTTGCATTTTTTTGCCAATTCTGAGAGAAAATCCATGTTAACTTTTGAGCCCTTTACATGTGTCTGTTTGACACCAGTTGCCATCTTGGCAAATTTCCCGATAAATCCACCAACATGCGCTTTACTCATTCCTTTTTTTGCGCATTGTGAAATTGTATATCCAGAAAAATCTCCAAACTGTACGAATGAATGATCAGGAAGATCAAAAACATTCCTCGCAAAATCCTCGCTTCTTCCACCGGTTGTTAGGACAACTGTGTCATCTCCCATCGAAATGACAACATCAAGCTGCAGTCTAATAGCAGCTGCAAATGATGCAGTTGAGTATGGCATTACAATCCCACTTGTTCCTAGAATTGATATTCCGTCAACTATTCCGATTCGAGGGTTGTCAGTCTTTGGTCCAAGCTCCCTACCCTTTGGAACTGATATTATTACCTTGATTCCGTTTTTTTCTAAAATTTCTTTACCAACTTCAGTTAAATTTTCAATGATCATTTTTCGTGGAGTTGGATTAATTGCAGCTTGGCCAATATCTAATCCTATTCCAGGTTTTGTTACTCTGCCCACACCTTCACCACCATCTATTTCAATGGAATTTGGGTTTGGTGTTAGTTCCAAGTCAACGACAATTTCTGCACCATGCGTTACATCTGGATCATCACCTGCGTCTTTAATTACCGAGCAATGCGCCTTGTTTTTTTCAAATTCACATCTATTGATATTAATTGTAATTCTAGATTTTTTTGGAAGTAAAACATCAACCGATTCAGTTTTTTTCTGATTAATAATTGATAAAACAGCCGCAACTGAGGCAGCTGCAGCACTTGTACCAGTAGTGAATCCAGTACGTAAATTACCTTTAGGTTTTTCTGGCGGATCCACGATGAATAACTAATGATATCCTTAAAATCAATTGTTGTGTGATTTTTTTCATGTCAAGCATATCTAGAGGTATAGTAGTTACTGGCGCTAATGGCTTTGTAGGTAAAAATCTAAGAAATTTTCTTCACAAAAATAAAATCAAAGTTTTAGGAGTTTCCCGAAAAAATTTTCGTAAACATGCCTCTGAAGTAAAGATAACATCTACAAATCTCTTAGAACCAAAACTTCAAACTAAACTAAAAAATTACGATGCTTTGATACATCTAATTGGTATAGGAAGGCAATCATCAAAATCTACGTTTGAAGAAATCAATCTCAATCTGACAAAAAATGTAATTAAAGCGTGCAAAAATGCAGGCATTAAAAAAATTATCTTTATCAGTGGTCTTGGTGTTTCTAGAAGCAACAAGTCAGATTATTTTGTTTCAAAATACAAGGCTGAACGCGAAATAATTAACTCTGGGTTAGATTATACTATATTTCGCGCCTCTTACATTATAGGAAAAACAGACTACCTAACCAAAGCTCTTTCCAAGCAGATGAAAAAAGGTGTTATTATCATTCCAGGTTCTGGCAAATATAGATTACAACCAATATCTGTGGCAGATGTCGCAAAAATTATCCTAGAAGCCATTAATGAAAAAAAATTTTCTAAAAAGATTTTAGATCTAGTGGGACCACAAAAAATGAGCTTTGAAGATTTTGTGAGGCTTTTTACCAAAAACACCAGTGTAAAAATTCAAAAAATCAATCTAGAGAGTGCGTATGATGAAGCAAAACGTAATCCAAGAAGTGTTTACGGTTTAGAATCACTAAACATCCTAGTTGGAGATTATACTAGCGATGGAAAACAACTTAAAAAATTATCTGATGTTAAATTAATAACAGTTGCAGAATTTTTACAGTCCAGCCGCCTTTCTTAGCTCTTCAGATTTGTCCGTCTTTTCCCAGGTAAATTCTGATTCATTTCTTCCAAAATGACCATAGCCTGCAGTTTTTTTGTAAATTGGTCTCTTTAGGTCTAGATGAGAAACTATTGAGGCTGGTTTCATGTCAAAGTGTGAGTTTAGAATTTTCTCAATTTCCTCTTCAGGTATTTTGTTTGTTTCAAATGTGTTAACCATCAACGACAACGGTTGGCAAACTCCAATGGAATAAGCAATTTGTATCTCACATCTATCAGCAAGACCTGCAGCCACTAAATTTTTTGCAACATATCTACACATGTAACATGCAGACCTATCTACCTTTGATGGATCCTTTCCAGAAAATGCTCCACCACCATGTCTTCCCATTCCACCATAGGAATCAACAATGATTTTTCTACCGGTAAGGCCTGCATCACCATGCGGTCCCCCAATTTCAAATTTTCCGGTTGGATTTACATGAATTGTAATATCTTCGTGCCACCAATTTCCACAAACAGGCTTAATCACTTTATCAATAATCTGTTTTCTAATCTCTTCATTTGATATTTCAGGATCATGCTGCGTTGAAATGACAATGGTTTCAACCCTTTCTGGTTTGTCATCTACATATGCGACAGAAACTTGAGACTTGCCATCAGGTCTAACCCATGCTAATTCTTTTGATTTTCTAACATCGGCAAGTTTTTTTGTAAGCTTATGAGCCAGTGATATTGGTAAAGGCATAAACTCGTCAGTTTCATTTGTTGCATATCCAAACATCAATCCTTGGTCTCCTGCACCTTGTTCCTTTTGTGTTTGTGATATCGTTACTCCTTGAGAGATATTTGGGCTCTGTGGATCTATTTTCACAATAATTTCACAGGTTTTTGCATCAAACTTCAATACAGGATCGTCATAACCAATTTCCGCAATAGTATCCCTGACAACTTTCTCAATGTCAAACTTACCTTTTGACGTGACCTCACCAGCAACTGCAACAAAGTCTGTTGTTACGAGTGTCTCAACCGCTACCCTTGAATCTGGATCCTGCCTAAGAAATTCGTCCAGTATTGCATCAGAAATGTGGTCAGACACCTTATCTGGATGACCTTCAGTTACGGACTCTGATGTGAAAATATAGGTTTTTGACATTTGTAATTATAGTTTAAAGTTCGTTTTCTAATTTGATAAAGAGTACGTTATTTCCCCGCAAAATTATTCTCCCATACTTTTCAACGGTTTTTCCGTTATTTAGCTCTTCTGCATCAGACATTATCAAATTCATATAAGAATCAACATTATCTATCTTACCTCTGTATTCAACATCATTTTTCAATCTAACAATAATGCTTTTTTTTGTGTTTTTTTGTAAGGTTGTTAACGGTCTTTTTGCAGTTGTTTGTGACACTTGTTATCCACTTGTTGCAATTTTCTTTGGTTACTATAATTAAAGCCTTGCCTATCGATTATTTAGGAAAATCTCTTTAGTTTTTTAGTGTAAACAAAGACATGATTAAAACAGGATTAAAAGAACTTGATAAATTTCTTGGTGGTGGTATTAAAGATGGATTAATTACTAGTATTTCTGGACAAAGCGCTACGGGAAAAACGCAGTTGATATTCCAAATTTGCGTTAATGCTTTACATAATGGAAAAGAGATTCTTTTCCAAGATACGATCGGTGAGTTTAGACCTGAAAGACTTGTTGAAATGATGCAATTACAGAAAATTAATTCATCATTACTTGATAAAATCAAGGTAAATCGTATTACTAACACCGCACAGCAGATTGATTGTTTATCAAAAACATCGCCTGAGAGATATTCTTTGATTATAGTTGATAGCGTAACGGATCTTTTCTCATTTGAGTATTCAAAAAAAGAACAGTCTCTTGAAAAATATATTTCCTTTATGAAATACATGCATAATTTATCAAGCATTGCCATTGACGGCAAAATTCCTATAATTGTTACTAACATTGTTAGAACTGTTAACAAACATGAAAAGGAAAACTTGGAAGAATCAATCAGCATGTATATACATACTAAAATTAAACTTTCAAAAAATAACAATGGATATTCATGCCAAGCCATTTCTCCCTTTGCAAATAAACAATTTCAATATACTATAACATCGAAAGGTCTTACTGATCAATCTTAATCTATTTAATATGCTAGGAATGTGTATATTCAATGGCAGAACTTTTTGATTATATTCCTATTATTGGAATTATTTTATTTGCTGCAGGGATCGTAGGTGCAATAGTTTATGAGCGACTTAGAACAAAAAATATTGAAGAGTCATCCTCCTGAAGCTTTTCTAGAAGAAAAATTTCACTCATTAGGATTCGAACAGTTAACTGATATCCAAAAAATAGCTCTACCAATAATTTACCAAAAAATTGATTCATTAATTATAGCGCCAACCGGTTCCGGTAAAACGGAATGCTCAGTAATTCCTACCTTTTCCCAGGTAAAGGAAACAAAAAAGCAGGGAATGATCAAGGTGCTTTACATTACACCGTTAAGAGCACTTAACCGCGATGTTTTTCGACGAATAACCAAATATGCTGAATTAGATGGTCTAACAATTCAAGTTAGACATGGCGATACATCTCAATCACTTAGAAAAAAAATTTCAGACTCACCACCCGATGTATTAATAACAACGCCAGAAACACTTGTTATCCTTCTTACCCAGCAGAAAATGTTAACTGCACTTTCTGAATTGGAACGAGTCATAATTGATGAAGTACATGAGCTTTTGTCAAATGAAAGAGGTTCCCAACTATCAATAAGCCTAGAAAGGTTACAACTTAACTCAAACCAAAAAATCATCCGAACTGGCTTATCAGCAACTGTTGGAAATATTGAGGATGCTGGACATTTTCTCGTCGGAACAGAGAAACCATGTAAAATAATTCAGGATGAATCAATGAGAAAGTATGATGTTGAAGTCAAATTTGTGAAAGGCTCAATATCTGAAGTAGCTGATTCAACTATTCAATATATTGAAAAATCAGGCATAAACTCTCCAATTCTTTTGTTTACTAACACTAGGGGCGAATCTGAATTTTTAGCTTCAGTACTAAGAGAAAAGACTTTGATGAATATAGAATTACATCATGGCTCATTATCAAAACAAGTTAGAGAAGAAACAGAAAGCATACTTCGGAGTGGGTCAAGTGGTATAGTTGTATGCACATCATCTCTTGAATTAGGATTAGATATTGGTTCGGTGGAACTTGTAATTCATTATGGCTCACCACGTCAGGTATCAAAATTAATGCAACGAATAGGTAGGAGTAAACATTTCCGAAATTCTTCTGCAAGAGGGCTAATTATTACAAATAGTCCTGATGATGAATTTGAAACAAAAGCAATCCTTGATAGAATAAAAAATAGTTCTATTGAAGAACAAAAAATTCATAACAAATCTCTTGATGTTTTGGCTCACCACCTAGTAGGATTATCACTGCAGATGGGAGAATTGTCTATTGATTTTGCGTATAAAATAATCAGACAAGCATATCCATTTAGAAATATAACACTAGCTGAATTTTGTAGCGTTCTAGAAATCTTAGACAGTATCTACATTTTGTCGTTTGACAGGAAAAAAATGAAATTTTGGAGGACACGAAAAGCATTTAGGTATTATTTTGAGAATCTTTCAACAATTCCAGATATTTTAAAATTTAAAGTGTTTGATTCAGTAGGAAAGAAGATCATAGGATCCTTAGATCAAAGGTTTGTAGGCGATCATGGTGAAGCGGGCAACATATTTGTTCTACGTGGAATGCAGTGGAGAATACTGAATATTGACGAAAAAGCTTTGCAAGTCAATGTTGAACCAATAAGTGGTGCACCAAAAAACGTGCCTTACTGGGAGGGAGAAAATATTCCCATAGATTACGATACTGCACAAAAAGTTGGATTATTTAGAAATAAAGTGAAACATGGTTCGTTAACAATGCTTAACAAAATAATTCCAGAACTAGATTTTAACATCATACCAGATGAGAAAACTATTGTAATTGAATCTGTAAGAACAGATCGTAATGTTGTTATTCATGCCTGTTTTGGTACAAAAATCAATTCAACTCTGGCAACTATACTTTCTTCACTACTAGAATCTACTCTTGGATATGTTGTTCAATCAAGATCAGATGCATATAGAATTGTTTTGGAATCTAATGCAAGAATTAACAAGAAGATATTTGTTGAAGCTTTAACCGAAGAATTTGTCCTTCGTGATGTTGTAACTGCATCTTTGGTTGGAACACACAATGTTAATTGGAGAACATGGTGTGTTGCAAAAAAATTTGGAATGGTAGGTCGTGGTGCTATTTATGATAGAAAGTCTAGCCGTTTTATTTATGAGCGGTATCAAAACACACCTGTTGTTACGGAAGCATTAAGGGAGTTATTCCATGATAAATTTGATCTAAAATCCACTGAAACCGTTTTGAACAGAATTAGAAACAACAAAATTCAGATTGAATGGATTGATGTTGACAAGTTTTCCAAATTAGCAGAACCACTCTTAGATCACGCCACAAAATATTATTCATCTCCAGCAAGTGTTGATAAGGCAATTCTTGATTTAGTAAAAAAGCGATTGTTTAAAACCAAACATCGACTAATTTGTGTTCGTTGTGGCAAATGGCAACTAGCCATTATTACGGAAGAAGTAAAGAAAAATCTTAGTTGTAAATATTGCAAAAGCAGGCAAATTACAACCACATTTTATTCAGATTATGATTTAGTTAAAATCATTCAGAAAAAACATAGTGGGAAAAAACTTTCAGCCGAAGAAAATCAAAGGTTTAAGCGAGCTTGGAAAGTTGCCTCGTTGGTTGAAACTTTTGGTAAGAATGCTATAATCGTATTATCTGGTTATGGTGTTGGTGCTGCCACTGGCGCAAGGATTTTACGAAATATGATTGACCAAGAGCTTATGTATAAACAAATTTACGAAGCCGAAAGGCAGTATGTAATGACAAGAGGTTTTTGGGACGATTAGTTCTTTTTTACAACAGCTGAAAATGGAGTTAAAAACAATTCAGTTCTCCCTTCAAGTCCAGCTTTTGCGTTAACAGCAGTCACAGAAATTATTTCACCGCTAGAAAGGCCATCTAAAAGAATAGCTTGGTTTCTCCATCCCTTAATCCAAATCTGACCGCTATCATCTTCAACAAACATTTCTGATAGCAAGATTGTTTCTCCAGTTTTTGTTTGTACCTCCCGCTTTTCTGGTTCTTTCAAAATTATGGCTTCAACACAGTAATTATTTTCAGATTTAATCTCGGAGATTTTTGTTCTCAGATCTGATAATGATGGTATGCTTCCATCATCATCAATTTTTCTTACAAACGAATCATTGTTTATCGTTACAGCATTACCAAAGACTTGTGCTGGCATGCATTCTATAACATCTCCAGCACTAATAGAATCTAGCATATTTGAAGAGTCTGTCAAGTACACCGTATTTTTCTTATTGTCTATACCCATTGCAACAGTTTTTCCTCCATCATTTCTTTTCATTGTAGCAACACGTACAATAACAGGTTCTGATTCTTTTCCTCCCTCAATTTCAATCAGCGTTGCCTCATTTCCATGAATTTCAAGACCTTGGTTTCCTATCTTTGTTCTAACACCCAAGAGCCTAACTTTTGCATTCTGGGGAATAACTTTAGGCAAAAACGATTCATCTTTTCCCCATATGACGACTCCTTTTGTGGCATCATCATTTCCTTTCAATCTCATTTTAAGTCCTTTTCCTGGTTCGCCCCGCCGGTTAGTAAATTCTAGTGTAGTTATACTACCATCTATTTTACCAGAAACGACCAGATTACTTTGATTTTCCTTAACCTGACTGATATCAACAGTCAGTTCATCAACTGCAATAATTTTACTTTCTTTATTGGTTGACTCGATATTAGATCCTGAACCAACATTTATCGTTGGACTACCATTAAGATCCGATTTGATATACGCCTTGATTATTTTTATCAAATCACCAGGTTTCAGTTCTTCAATTCCTGGCAGGTTAGCTTTTTCATCCCAAAGCTTGACACTTACAGCCGAATCATTATCATAAACAGTCATAGTTCTAAGTAGGAAAGGAGAACCATCTTTTCTAGAAAATTGCTTTGTGGGTGAAATGTTGAGAACCCTACTTTCAATTGATACGTCCTTAGCACCTACGTAAATATCCTTTAAACTCATTTCAGTTTTCAAAGTCTGCTTTAATGATATCCCTAAATCTTTTGCAATAAGAAAAAGAGCTCCTTCATCTGTCAAATAACCTGGACCTATCTTTTCGATTTTTTGTTTAACTTTATCATCAATATCTTGTTTGGTTAATTCAGGTTTTTGTTCCTGTATCTTTTCTAATAGTTCTTCAAACTCTGACAAGTTGCTCCCTCCAATTTCTTCTTTTTAGCTCTTATTAACATTTAAGGAGTCTAGGATTTCAAGAAATATGAAATCTATTTTTGCCCGATCGCTTTTCAAATCATATGATGAAATAAATGCTGTAGACGGTATAGATCTTGACATCGATGATGGACAAATTTTTGGTTTTCTAGGACCAAATGGAGCAGGAAAATCAACTGTGATTAAACTGTTAACCACATTGATCCAGCCAACCAGTGGCAAAATTTCAGTTCTAGGAATTGATACTGTAAAGGAACCATTAAGTATAAGAAAAAAAATCGGTGTAGTTTTACAGCAACCAAGTTATGAACCCACACTCTCAGTAGAAAAATCTCTGGAAAAATATGGAATGATGTGGGATCTTGACAAAAAAACTAGAATGGATAGAACAGAAGAACTTCTTACCGCCTTTAATCTAGTTGAAATTAGAAAGAAAAGAAATGAGGATCTTTCCATTGGTCAGAGAAGACGAGTCCAGGTTGCACGTGAATTTATGCATGATATGGATTTGTTGTTCTTAGATGAACCTACCGCTGGACTGGATCCAACTGCTAGACGACAATTACTAGATTTTTTAAAAAATAAAGTAAAGGAAAAAAACCTAACAATATTTTATACCACACATGTATTAACCGAGGCAGAATATCTCTGTGATAATATTGCAATTATTAACAAAGGCAAAATAATTACTGTTGATTCCCCAAACGAACTTAAAAAAAGATTTGGTCGTAAAAAAACAATCAAAATTCACGTTTCTTCTAACACTGAAGCATTAGGAAATCTTTTAGAAAACATTCAGGATTGTAAAATTGAGTTTAATACGGGGGCAACAATTACAATACATTCTACTGATTCTGAAGTTGTTTTAATGAGCATTTTAAAAATTTTAAATCAAAACAATATAGCTATAGATGATTTGTCGGCAATACCAACAAATCTTGAAGAAGTATTTCTCAAAGTTGTAGGTGATTCTAATACATCCGATAATCAGATTAGTTAATAGAAATATTACCATCTCAGTGAATCCAGGTTTCTTAATCTGGCAGGTAATTTTTCCCCTGATTTGGATTTTTGTAGCTGGTTTTGCGTACAGTGCACTGATAGATGAAGTATCTTTTGGAACTAAGAATCTAAGCTATCCAGCATTCTTAGCTTCTGGGATGATTGGTTTTAACATTATGAATAGTACACTCATTTCTGGAATTATAATTTGGAATGATAGACGACATGGAATGTTTGAACAAATAATGTCAGGTCCATTTACAAGATCAAACTACATTCTTAGCAATATCACTACTATTGCAATAGTAGGTCTAGTTAGTGCAGCGTTAATCGCGGCAGTTGGTTATCCAGTATTTTTCCAATCAGTAGAATTTAGTTTAGTGACAATTCCACTCATAGTTTTCAGCTCAATAGTTGGTGCAATATTATTTGGTTCTATTGCTTCAATCATATCCGCAAGACTGCGTTCAAGCGAGGGCTTTAACGTAATTATTAATACAGTTTTTATTTTCTTTGCTTTTGTAAGTACAGCTTTTTATCCTGCCGCTGGTGCTCCACAACCTCTTGCAACTATATTTTATCTGAATCCACTTACATATCTTGTCGATATAATTAGGGCTGGAATTTTTGGCACCATTACAGAGTTTGTTATTTTAGAAATGGTAGTTTTGGTAGTTCTCGCATCAATTCTTTTTGTCATCGCAACAAAATTGTTAACTAAAATGGATTTTTAAAAAAATAGTAGCCCGGCCCGGACTCGAACCGAGGTCAAAGGCTCCAAGGGCCCCTATGCTTGCCACTACACTACCGGGCTTCAGTACATTTTTCCCCTATCCCCTTATAATATTACTTCAAGATAGATTTCATTGTTTTTACAAGGATAGGATAAGGATCTTCCATAGAATCTAGCATCTTTTTAGATTTCTTTTTTATTTCTAAATTTTTGGACCCAAAAATCTTCCTGATTGATATTACTATCTGTTTAGGATTTGTTTTCCTTATCACCAATTTTTTCCTGACAAGATAGGCCTCTATAATATTTGGAACAGCATCGTACGAAATTGTCGGAGTGCCAAGTAGTGCAGATTCAGCGGTCATTGTTCCACCGGATCCAACGAAAACATCAGTATTTTCTAACAATATTTTACTATCAATAACCTTGTTTAACACTCTGATTTTTTTGCCAAAAGTTTGTTCTAAATGTCTTGCTTGAGACGTATACCGTGCCATTACAACGATCTCTTCATCATAAAAATTTTTGATTATTTCTTTGATAATGGGTATTGCAGGTCTTTTTTTAGATGAATAGGAAGCATATTCTTCTTCAACCCTCACCAGAATCACTTTTCTTTTACTTTCTTTAACTGGATTTTTGCTATTTTTTGAAATCTTTCGTTTCGTTATTATTGCGGCATCAATTGCTCTGTAATGTATAATATTTTTGATGTTTATTCCAAATTTTACGAATTCTTTTTTTGGAATAATCCATGGGATCAACAGTTTTTGAACTAGAGGTATAACAAGTCGCATAACAGCATTGGCATGTGGTGAATCAGAAAAACATATGTGATCAATGTTTAATCCATAAGAAACTCTTGCTGCTTCGGGTGAGCAGAAACTTATCGTGATATCAGGTGAAAACTCCTTTATTCTTATAGATAGTAATTTTGCCCTGTGTAGACTAGCATTTAGCTTACTATGCTTTTTGAATCCTCCATGTTTTCCTACTATTATTAACTTCAGATTTCTTATTTTTGCTAATTGTGTTACTTGATTATAATCGCGTGAAGTACATAATATTGTATGACTTTTTTTCATACGTTTTATCATTGGTTCAAAAAAAACAAGTTGTTTTGGGGTTAAAACATCAAACCAAATCTTCAAGTATTTTGACTGAATTGCAAACTGCAATAAGTATTTCTTAGCCTAGATACCTAAGATGGATACATGACGAAAGAAAAAATTGTATTTTTTGGGCTAAGTACGGAAGGATATTCTCTTGCAAGCCAGATGGTCATAAATGGCGCAGATGTACAAATAATTGATGAATCTAATGCCACTGCAATATTGTTAAAACCTGAAACTGCAAAAACCTATACAAATGTGATATCACTTAGAGAAGACGAACCTTTACTTGCTATGGAACCAAGTAATGTTGCAATTTCAAAAGCCAAATATCTTTTCTTTACACCACGAATCAGGAAAACTGGCCAGGATTTAAAAACAGAAGTAAATTCCAAGTTCAAAGATGCAGTGGGAGCATTGAAGAAAGACAGTTCGATCATTAATTGTCTTGCAACTGGATTTGGTGGAAATAACGAAAACATCTCGCTTTTAAGACACATTACTGGTCATACGGCTGGAAAGGAAATTTCTTACTTTTATTTTCCATTAAACGATTTGAATAATACACCTGATGTAATTGGTTCGCTAAAACAAACTGGCGAAAAAAAGCTTTTATCACTGTTAAAACTGGATAAAAAAGAAAAAAAATTTGTAGATATTTCATCGGCAGAATATTTACATGCAATCTATACCATCCAAAAATTCTCTAGCCTGTGTAGCGTTTTAGAGGTTTGCAAATTTGTAAAAAATGATGCGAAGCACACCAAATTATTTAATGATTTTAAAGATCTATACCTTGACGATATGATAACTGGCCTTTATGATCTGCGTATGCTTGGGTCCTCATTTGAAAGTGCACAAACTTTGATGTATCTTATTAACGGAAGCGTTAGAGGAATTTCAAGCTATATCAAGAGATTAATTGATACCATTAGATTAACTTTGAAAAAAAATGATCTAAAGGCTTCCAAGACAAAAATTGTATTGTCTTGGACATTGGATACAAATGAGATGAGAGGAGATAAGATTGAAATGTTAAACACTATTGCCTCTAAGCTACGTGATTATATTGGTGATGTAGAAACATCAACTGGTTCAGTAGAATTGTTTCATCATGATAAAGTAACAATTGTAGTAGCTTGTTCTGATTCTGATTATAAAGAAATAAAAGAAAACCAAAAAGGAGACGATGTTTTTGTGATTAAAGCAAATCCTCTATGTGAAATCTAGTCATAAAGATAAAATTATCTAAAAAATTAGAGGGAACAATGTCTGAAAACGAAAAGGATGATGATATTTTTTCAGAAAAAGAAAAACAGGTAGAAATAGATCCGAATCCATTGGCAGCAACATTAGACGAATTAAATGATCTTTTAGAAAAAGAAAAACAAAAATCCTTACGCTTACTAGCAGATTACCAAAATCTGGAAAAACAAACAATTGATAGAATCAACGCACGAGGTGACAAGATAATTTTAGATTTCTTAACTGTGTATGAGGATTTTATTCGTACAAAAGATGCATATGAAAAGGAGGGAGGAAACGTAGACAGTCTAAACGGCATCATAAAAAACATGGTGACCATCTTGGATCATTATGAAGTAAAACCTATTGAAGCGGAAGGGAAGAAACTTGATCCTAAATTACATGAAGTAGTACAAGAGATTGAAGATAATGATCATGAGGAGGGAACAATTGTGAAGGAGATCACAAAAGGATATATTATTCGTGACGAGGTAATCAAATACTCGAAGGTATGCGTTTCAAAAAAATTAATTAAAAAATAGGTGAAAAATTTGGCAGAAAGAATAATTGGTATTGATCTAGGAACAAGCAATTCAGCTGCTGCAATTATACAAGGTGGCAAACCAACAATAATTCCTTCAGCTGAAGGTCAAACAGCACATGGTAAAGCATTTCCATCAGTCGTTGCATTTCCAAAAGATGGTAGTGCCATGCTTGTTGGTACACCTGCTGTAAACCAAGCTGTAACAAATCCTGAAAATACGATTACTAAAGCAAAGAGAAAGATGGGGACAGATCATGTTTACAAAATTGAAGGCAAAGAATACAAACCACAACAAATCTCTGCATTTATTTTACAAAAAATTAAGAAAGATGCTGAAGCATTTACTGGTGATAAGATTACAAAGGCAGTAATTACAGTTCCTGCCTATTTTGATGATAATCAGAGACAAGCTACCAAAGATGCAGGAACAATTGCTGGACTCGAGGTAGCACGAATTATCAACGAACCTACCGCAGCCTCTCTTGCTTTTGGTCTTGACAAAGCAAAACAGGAAATGAAAATATTGGTATTTGATTTTGGTGGTGGTACACTTGATGTTACAATAATGGAAATGGGTGGTGGCGTTTTTGAAGTACAGAGCACTTCTGGTGATACTAAATTGGGCGGCACGGACATGGATCTATCTATAATGGATTATGTCAAAGAAGAATTTCGAAAAAAAGAAGGTGTTGATCTTTCAAGTGACAAGAAAGCCATGGAGCGACTCAGAGAGGCTTGTGAAAAGGCAAAGATTCAACTTTCTGGTGTAATGGAAACGGACATAAACTTGCCATATATTCATGAAAAAACTGCGCTTGAAGTTAAACTAACAAGAGCTAAACTAGATAGCATTGTTACATCACTAGTTGAAAGATGCAAACCTTCAATTGACAAGGCACTTGAAGATGCAAAAATATCTGCTTCAGAGATCACCAAAATTGTGCTAGTAGGTGGACCCACTAGAATGCCAATTGTAAAAAAATTCGTAACAGATGCAATTGGAAAAGAGGCAGAATCTGGAGTTGATCCAATGGAGGCTGTAGCCTTCGGTGCTGCTGTTCAGGCTGGTATCTTGGCTGGAGATGTGGAAAGTGATATTGTATTACTGGATGTAACTCCATTGACATTAGGAATTGAAACACTAGGTGGTGTGCGTGAACCAATTATTGAGAGAAACACTACCATACCTACATCCAAAGACAAGACTTTCACAACAGCTGCTGATAGTCAAACCGCAGTTACGATAAATGTGGTTCAGGGGGAACGACCAATGGTTGCTGACAATGTTTCTTTGGGAAGCTTTAATCTGACTGATGTTCCTCCGGCTCCTCGGGGAGTTCCACAAATCAATGTAAAATTTGACATTGATGCGAATGGTATCATAAACGTGACAGCAAAGGATCTTGGAACTGGGAAGGATGCTAAAATCACAGTAGAATCTTCTACAAAACTATCAGATGAGGAGGTAGAAAAATTGAAGGAAGATGCGGAAAAGCATGCAGAAGAAGACAAGAAGAAAAAAGATACCGTAGATATCAAAAATGAGGCAGAAAGCTTCATCTACACGACAGAAAAACTGGTTAACCAAGATCTTAAAGACAAAATTTCACAGGAACAGGGAATTAAGGTTACGGATGCAATAAAGGAGCTGAAGGAAGTTCTAAGTCAGGATGTAGACCAAATTAAAACAAAACTAGATGCATTAAAGGCGATATTGAATGAAATAACTACTGAATTATACAAAAATACTACTCCTCCACCAGGGGCAGATCAACAGAAAGACGAAACCAAATCTGAAGAAAAGTCAGAGCCTGAGCCAGAACCTGAATCTAAACCAGATGAAGAACAATCTAAATAAAATTCAAAAAACAAACTGTTTGATTAGAATATGAGTGCAAAACGTGATTATTACGAAGTATTAGGTATTTCAAAGGATACTCAAATAAATGAGATCAAGTCCCAATACAGAAAACTAGCTTTAAAATTTCATCCTGACAGAAACAAATCCTCTGAAGCTGCTGAACATTTCAAGGAAATTTCAGAAGCATACGCAGTTTTGTCAGACACAAAAAAACGTCAGCTTTATGATCAACACGGTCATGCTGGCGTAGATGGACGATACAGTACTGAGGATATTTTCAGAGGAGCCGGATTTAACTTTGACGACGTTGGTTCTATTTTTGAAAATCTCTTTGGAGGAAGAAGACAGGGATTTGGCGGTTTTGGAAGACAAAGAGGCTCTGACCTATTACATGAAACTTTTGTTTCGCTTGAGGATGTGCTTAACGGAAAAAGAATGGATCTTGATTTACAAAAAAATGTAGATTGCCCTGATTGTAATGGTTCTGGATGTTCTCCTGGCACATCTAAGATAAAATGTTCAGACTGTGATGGTCAGGGACAAGTAAGGATAAGTCGGAACATGGGATTTTCTACTTTTGTAACTGTTCAGCCATGTAGAAAATGCAGTGGACGTGGAATGATGATAGAAAAACCGTGTAAAAAATGCAAGTTAGGAAAAGTGAAAGGCACTAAACACATATCGTTTGAACTTCCCGCCGGCATAGATAATGGTGATTATGTGATATCTGGTGAGGGCGAGTCAATACCGGACGGTGTCAGCGGTGATTTAATAATAAGGGTTAACGTTCAACCTCATCCTAAATTCAAGCGTGATGGCCGAGACATTTTTTATGATACGCAATTATCAATGACAGATGCAAGCTTAGGAAAAAATTTGGAAGTTCCTACACTAGAAGGATTCAGTAAAATTACTGTGGAACCTGGCAGTCAACCAAACACAATAATCAAACTTAAAGGAAAAGGATTGCAGGGACGTGGATTTAGAGGCCGAGGTGATCAATATGTTAGATTGGTGGTTAATATTCCCAAAAAACTAAGCAAGCACCAAAAAGATTTGTTAAAGGATTTAGAAGACTCGTTTGATTAAAACTAAATTTTAACTGTTTCCAGATTTTTTTTTATGAATTTTTATATGATGTCCACCACGAGTGTGAACAACATGGATAGTCTGAATTAACTCAGCAATCATATCCTCTGAGTAATATTTTACATTGTATCTGGCAAGCGTTTTCTTACAATCATTGCAATATATCTCTCTAAATTCCACTAAATTGATAGACATACTCGACTATTTTGTGTTTACTCACGAAAAAGAAACTTATTCTATGTTTTTTTCTTTCTTGTTGCGGGAGTCGCCCAGCCTGGTCAACGGCGTAAGGTTCAGATCCTTATCTCCTAGGAGTTCGTGGGTTCAAATCCCACTTCCCGCATTTTATTATAATTCTGAGACCTTTTTGCGCAGAAGATCATTGACCATTTTTCCGGAAGCTTTCCCTCTCACTTCTTTCATGGCAATTCCCATTAGTGTGACAACCGCATGTTCTCCACGTTCCTTCACGAGATCCATGTTATTTTGAATTATTTTATCTAGAATTTCATCAAGTTCACCTTCATCCATACTTGAAACATCTGTACTTTGCATAGCAATCGAAACATTTTCTGATTTGCCAGACATGATGCTTTCAAAAATAATTTCTAGTGATTCCTTGGGTATTTTACCAGATGCTAACAGTTCAAATGATTCTATAATATGTTCGGGTTTCAATAACATCGCATCAAGTCCTTTTCTTTCCAAGTTTGTTATACTAGAACAGAGTATTGAGGCCACAAAATTTGGTGAGTTTTTTTTATTTTCACAGATTTTTTCGAACATCTCCATGTATTCTGAGTCAAAAATTTGTTCAGACAACTGGAAATTTAGATCATATTTTTGTTGAATTTCAGCTATTGAATCATCCCATGATTTTGGAATATTTTCCCTTGCGAGTTTTACTTCTTCAGGCATTACACTAATCGAAGGGATGTCGGTTTCCGGATACATTCTTGACGCACCTGGTCGTGGTCTAAGAAAAACAGTTTCACCGTCTTGTGTAGCAGCTCTGGTCTCAGCTGGAACCCCATTTACTGCATCTTGAATTCTCTTTATTATAGAATCTATAGCATAATCCAACTTTGGATCCTCACCAGCTATAATCAGAAAACCATCTCCGTCTGCCAATTCAAGATGTTTTCTTACCTTATCAACGTCAGAATCATTAATTCCGTAATTAGGAAGTTCATCCGAATGGAAAACTCCTCCAATGCCGAAAAATCTTACAAGCTGTCCAATTTCTTTTCCCAATCTAATTCCATTGTATGGTTCAAAACCAAACATTCCTGAAAAATTTCTTACTCGTATTGCATTAATTTTTGCATTTGATTTTAATGCCTTTTGAATTATTTTTGATTCACAGTCTTTGAAAACTTCAGTAATGACAAAAATATCCTCGTTTGAGATTGTTATTGATAGTTTTTTGAGTTTTTCTGCAATTAGAATTAGCCCGTGTTGTCTTTTGGCTTCGTAACTAATTATTTTTTCCAGTTGGTCTAATTGTTGTACGCCCTTTACTTCTACAACTCCGCTGTTCATAACTGAAATATTTACATCCTGTCTTATGGAGCCAATTCCTCTTTTTACCATCCTTGTTGCTCTTAACAGTCTTCCAAGTGTCAATGCAATTTCTTTGACTTCAAAGGGTTTAGCGCTGACAGGTTCTAAGGCAATCTCAACTAATGGCACACCCAAACGATCTAAGCTGTAATCTCTTTCGTTTCGCTCATCCTTGAGAAGCTTTGCCGCATCCTCCTCAAGACAAATGGCTTGAACTCCGATATTTTTTCCATTTACCTTTAGATTTCCTCCTTGGGAAACAAGCATGGTCCTTTGAAAGCCAGATGTGTTAGAGCCATCAATGACGGTCTTTCTCATAACATGAATCTCGCTGAAAATTTTTGATTCAAGCATACTGCTAATCAATAACGAAATCTTCTTTGCATCGTGATCTAGATCATGAGGAGGTTCATCATCTTTTTCAACTAGGCAACTACTTTGAGAATTTGCATAATAGTTAATTTTCTTTGATTTTGCTTTCTCAAACAACGCAGCTGGATCTAGTTCTCCAAGCTCACTTTTTGCTGTTCTTAGACTTCTAGAGAATTTTTCAGTATATTCATCACTCTCTATCGGTCTGCATCTGCAAAACAATTTTTTATGAGTGTCTAACTGTTGGTGAATCTCTAACCCAACTTTCAGATCAATTTTTTCAAAATCAATTTCCGTCATAATTAAAACTCTGAAGCAATATTTTCCAGCATTAACGACTTCATCTCATCAGCATTTTTTGAATTTCCTGAGGCCCACATTGCTTTTACTAGCGAAGTTTCTGGCGTCATATTCTCAAGAGGAGTGATTCCTAACTCTAACAAATCCCTGCCGCTTTCATAGACTGTCATCCTAACACTGCCGTCTATACACTGTGACGTCATTCCCAAAAACAGATCATTCTCCTTTGCCTTCTTTACCACATCGTACATTGTACGTCCAACATGTCCAAGTCCAGTTCCTTCAAAAATTATTGCCTTGCATCCAGTTTGTATCAGATTTTCAATTAACTTCGGGTCATAACCAGGATGATATTTTACAAGAGAGACTTTGGTGTCAATCTTCATCCTTGGGTTGTATTTTGCATCTTTAAAAAAATCATCTTGTATATTTTTCTGAATTTCCAGTGTTGGTGTAACTATGAACGCGGGGTCACCTCCAATTGTCTCAAACGCTCCACGCTTACTAGTATGATTTTTTCTAACCCTAGTTCCCGCATGACATGCAACAGTCTGATCATTATCATTATGGTGCATAACAAGAAAAATACCCTTGATATTAGATTCAACAAGAAACTTTGATGCCGCAATTAGGTTTATCGCCGCATCAGATGACGGTCTGTCAGATGATCTTTGTGAACCAACAAGTGCAACGGGAATAGGAAACCCGGCAAGTGCAAAAGACAAAAAAGAAGATGTGTAATGCATGGTGTCTGTTCCGTGCGCAATCAATATTCCCTGATAGTCGGAGTTTGCAAGCGAATCAAGTTTTTCTGCAATTTTTGTCCAGTGTTCCGGCTGTAAATTTTCTGAATATTCTGAGAACAAAACTTCCGTATCAATATTAGCAATTTTTCCAAGCTCTGGAACTGCTTCATTAAGATCAGATGCACTGAGTGCAGGTGTAACAGCACCAGTTCTATAGTCAACCTTACTTGCGATGGTTCCTCCCGTAGAAAGAAGCAAAATTTTGGGAAGTGTTGGGTCCTCTTTTCTTTCTTCACTCTGCTTAGGTTTTACTTCAGAACTAGAAACTACTTGTATTTCTTGAATTTCATCGATATTAATTCCCGCATTGTAACCACTTCCTAATTTGATTACTAGGTGCTTATCATCACTCGACTCATACCTGGGCATTAAAATCCCAGAGTATGTCAAATCAGCTGTAATCTTGATTGAATCGCCTACTTTCACATTATTTTTTTTCAAACAATCAAGAGCGTTCCCAGAATATCCTTGGTCTTCTGACATTGAGGTGGTTTAAGCAGTTATTTTATTAAAACTACCTGAAAGCTGAAAGTTCAACTTTCTGTGTTATCTTCAAGTCTTTTTGCTCTCTTACTTTCTTTACGGCATCATCAAAGTGTTTCATTGTAATTTTAGCATTCTCAGCAGATTTTTCAACTTTTGCAATTTCCTTATCCTGCTTTGCTATGGTAACTTTTTCTTCTTCTGTCGTTGAATCTTTCTTGGTATGTATCCCAGCCATTGAATATTTGTCTAGGTGTTCATGAATGACAAAAGATACAGCAGTATTTGCTATAGCCGCTACATCTGCACCGCTAAATCCATCAGTTATCTCTGCTAATTTACCAAAATTCACATAGTCTGGACTGTTAGGATCTTTTTCGAATGGAATATCTTCCGTACTGATCTCCAAAATCTTTTTTCTGGATTCCTTATCTGGCATAGGAATCTGTATAATTTTATCAAACCTGCCAGGTCTAAGTAATGCAGGATCAACCATATCTGCTCTGTTTGTTGCTGCAAGTACTACAACGCCATGCATCTCTTGCATGCCATCCATTTCCGTTAATAATTGACTTACAACTCTTTCAGTTACTTGCGTCTCCGCACCAGCTCCTCGAATTGGAGCTATTGAATCAATCTCATCAAAGAATACTACACATGGCGATGATTGTCTTGCTCTTTTGAAAATTTCTCTGATTCCTCTCTCAGATTCTCCTACCCACTTTGATAACAATTCAGGACCACGTACAGAAACAAAGTTTGCCTCACTTTCAGTAGCAACTGCTTTCGCTAACATTGTCTTTCCTGTACCGCTTGCACCATGAAGCAAAATACCATGTGGCATTTTATGTCCCAACTTTTCATAGAGCGAAGGATATTTCATTGGCCATTCAATTGCCTCTTGAAGTTCTTGCTTAGTCTCATCTAGACCACCAACATCAGCCCATTGTACATCTGGGTTTTCAATATATACTTCCCTCATACCGGATGGTGTAACTTGCATCAACGCTTTTTTGTAATCTTCTCCATTAACAACTAACTTGTCAAGTACTTCAGGAGGAAGCTTTTCATCGTCTAGGTTAATCTCAGGTAGCAACCTGCGTAAACATTTCATGGCTGCTTCCTTACACAAATATTCCAAGTCAGCACCAACATATCCATGGCTAACTGAAGCTATACGTTTAATGTCTACATCATCAGCCAATGGCATATTTCGTGTGTGAATATTAAGAATGTCAGTTCGTCCCTTTTTATCAGGAACCTTGATCTCAATCTCTCTGTCAAACCGTCCAGGTCTTCTTAATGCTGGATCAATTGCATTTGGTCTGTTTGTTGCTGAAATTACTATTACCTTACCCCTCGCTTCTAATCCGTCCATAAGTGAAAGCATTTGCGATACAACTCTTCGTTCAACTTCCCCAGTAACTTCTTCTCGTTTAGGTGCTATAGAGTCAATTTCATCAATAAAAACAATTGATGGTGCCTTTTCTCTGGCTTCCTTGAATATCTCTCGTAACCTAGCTTCACTTTCACCATAGAACTTGCTCATAATTTCAGGACCTGAAATACTAATGAAGTGTGCATTACTTTCATTTGCCACTGCCTTTGCTAACAACGTCTTTCCTGTTCCAGGTGGTCCATAAAGTAACACTCCTTTTGGTGCTTCTATTCCTAATTTTTCAAATATCTCTGGATGGCGTAGTGGAAGTTCGATCATTTCCCTAACTTTCTTAATTTCGTCAGTCAAACCACCAATGTCTTCATAAGAAACTTGTGGAACGCCTCTTAACGTCTCACCCTTTTCAGCTATAGTGAAAACTGTTTTTTGTGTTACAAGTACAGCATCAGCATTAGGTGTTACTCCAATTATCTGAAATGTTAGCCTGCCACCAAAATATGGTACCATTACATTATCACCTTTAATCAAAGGCACACTTTCTAATGCGTCTGCAAGATATCGTTCATCAATTGGTGGTATGGCTTCTAGTGGTGCTACAATAATTTTTTCTGCTGCAACAGCTTTGATCTTTTTTACCGAAATACTATCTCCGATTGCAATTCCTGAGTTGTTTCGTCCCAACCCATCGATTCTGATAATGCCTTTTCCTTCATCAGATGGATAAAGAGGCAAACATTTTGCAACAGTTCTTCGTTTTCCTTTAACTTCAATAACATCTCCAGTTGATGCACTTAACGTATCCATAGAATCATAATCAATTCTTGCTACACCACGCCCAACGTCACGTGTATATGCCTCCAAAACTTTGAGAGAGATCTCATTTTCACTCATAATTAATCACTTTTTACGTATTGTTTATACCTTTGTCGTTGAATTTCTCTAATTCTATTTTACTTAATCAGAAGCTTAAAATCTGTTGAATGGTCAAAAATTTTCACATTGGGAAAAAGACCTCTCGTTAGAAGACGTGGCCGTGGAGGAATGCAGTATAGAGTATCTGCTACAGGAAAGGTCGCACCTGCAAAATATCCTAGTTTTGAACTTTCAGAGAATCATGAGGGAGAGATAATTGATCTTGTTCACGAACGAGGTCGTGATGTTCCATTGGCTAAAGTGAGATTTAATGATGGCGCTACTTCATTTATTCCAGCAGTACTTGGTGCTAAGGTAGGTTCACATATTCAGTTTGGATTAAAATCTAAAATTGCTGACGGTAATGTAATAAGCATTCAGAATATTCCTGACGGTACAATTGTATGCAATGTAGAAAAACAATTTGGGGACGGCGGTTCTTTTATGAAATCTGCTGGTACAAGTGCTACAGTGTTTTCACATGAAGATAAGGGTGTTACAATAAAACTTCGTTCTGGAAAATTTACTACTCTCAATCCAAAAAATAGGGCAATGATAGGAACTTTGTCTGGCGGTGGTGTTGGCG
>Ga0257113_1000074_pt1 | contig 26211 bp, 27 predicted proteins | sample LP_taG_4_FD_191568 | JGI IMG/M metagenome (GOLD analysis project Ga0257113, IMG submission 191568) | Marine microbial communities from Northeast Subartic Pacific Ocean, Canada - LP_J_2015_P26_2000m | ecosystem: Environmental > Aquatic > Marine > Oceanic | place: Canada: Northeast Subartic... | reverse complement strand
GAGGCACGTCAACACCGACTCGACCATCGCGGACACCGGCTCCTCGATGGCCTGGCGGATCTCCGCAGGTGTCAGGACCACCGTCTTGGGAAAGCCGCTCATGAGCTCCCGGCCCGTCACCTCGGCCCGGACCTCGTCGGGCGTGGGAGCCGCCGACCCGATGTGGCACTTGATCTCCTCGGCGGCGCGCTCACCGATGGACAGCCCGTGCTCCCGACGCACGTAGGCCTGTATCGCAGCGTCTATCTCGAAGGATCCGACCCTGACCGCCTCCAGGACCACCACCCCACCCAACGAGAGCAGCGCCGACTCCGAGGTTCCTCCCCCGATGTCCACGACCATGCTCCCGATCGGCTCACTGATCGGGAGGTTCGCCCCGATCGCCGCCGCTATCGGCTGTTCGATCAGCTGCACGTCGGCCGCCCCTGATTTGCGTGCCGCGTCGGTGACCGCCCGCCGCTCCACCGCCGTGATCGCCGACGGCACGCATATGAGCACCTTGGGCTTGTTGAACCGGCTGACGCCGACCCTCTGCATCAGGAGTCGCACCATGCGCTGGGTCACGTCGAAGTCGGTGATGGCACCCCTTCGCAGAGGCCGCTTCGCCACCACGTGCGGCGGGGTCCGCCCGATCATCTGCCAGGCCTCCTCACCAAGGGCCAGGACCTCACCGGTCCGCTCGTTTATGGCGATCACCGACGGCTCTGCCAGCACCACGCCCTCCCCGCGGGCATAGACCAGCGTGTTGGCAGTTCCCAGGTCGATCGCCAGGTCGCGGGCCATGAGGTGTTCCTAGCCGTCCCGCCGGCCATCGGCGGAGCCGGACCCGTGGTCCTCATGGCCGAGAATCCGCACACCGCCCTCACCGTGGGTCGGCCTGGGGCGGTCCCTGGACTCCATCCGCAGGGCCCGCAGCGTGTGCCGAAGGTGGTTCGGGTCCTCGACGCGGTTCTTCGGTCGGCTGAACAACCACACGATCACCGACAGCACGACGGCCAGCGCCACCCCGCCCAGCAGGAACAACACCGCCGGGTTCACCGGTCGACCCCCGCCGGACCGGCCCGGTCGGCAGGCCCGTCCCTGTCATCGGGTCCGTCCCCGTAGGCACTCCCGTCGACGTCAATCAGGTCAGTCACGTGCTGCGCTTCCAGGCCCCAGCTCTGGCCGCCATCCCACGCCTCGCGCTTCCAGATCGGAACGGTGGACTTGAGGCTGTCTATGCACCACCGACAGGCGTCGAATGCGGCGTCGCGGTGGGGCGACGAGACGGCCACCACCACGGCCGCCTCACCGATCGCCAGCGGCCCCACGCGGTGGAGCATCGCAATCCTCGCCAGCACCGGCCATCGATTTCGGGCTTCGGTGGCCACACCCGCAAGACGCGGAACCACCTGGGACTCGTACGCCTCGTACTCCAGGGCGGTGACCCCGACCCGCCCGTCGGAATGGTCCCTGGCGTTTCCGCAGAACACCACCACCGCCCCGCAGTCCGGCCGGCCCGCCCACCGGGTGACCTCGTCGACGGGAAGGGCGTCGGCGCCCAGCCCCAGCCAGGTATCCGGATCCGGGGCGTCCGGGGTCGGCGCACCAGCGGCAGACGACACGCCTACCGGCAGGTCAGGCTCCGAATCGGCAGATGTTCCAGCGGGCATCGGGCGCAATCGTATGGGGACACGCCGGTCGGTGGGGGTCAGCGCCGATGCGGGCGCCGCACCAGCCTGACGACCACGCCCAGCAGGGCCGCCAGCAGCAGCCCTGCCGCCGCCAGCGAAAGCTGCTGCCTGGACCTGGCGGTCAGGCGGTCCAGTACGCCCGGCTCATGACCGGCCACGTAGGCCTCCTCGTTGGAATGCGACGGCGCCCAACCCAGGTCGCGCAACCGGTCGTTGGAGACCACCCACGGATGCACCGTGTAGGGGAACACCCCGGGAGGCGCAGGCGACAGGCCGACCCGGAAGAGCACCCGTCCCACCAGCGCGGCCAAACTGCCCGGCAGGCGCAGCCGCGGCCCCGGCCCACCCAGTTCGGCCATCACGTCCACGCCTATCCAGCCGTCGGGCGCCACGTTGAGTGGGCCGTCGTAGCGGGCGGCCACAGCGCAGACAGCTGCGTCCGCCAGGTCGTCAGAGTGCAGGAACTGGCCGAGCGGTTCGCCTTCGTCACTCCTGATGGAGGTCGCCGCACCGATCACGCTGGCCAACCCGCCGGGACGCTCCTCGGCCACGGTCACCGCCGGCCGCAGCACGGTCAGCACACGGTCCGGGTCGCCGTCAGCCCACGCTGCCGCCATCTCCTCCAACCGGGCACGGTGGACTGCGAACAGGAAGTCCGGGCAGGGACGCACCGGCGCGTCCTCGGTCAGGGGCACCGGGTTGTCGGGCCACGCTCCGTAGACCATGGCCGAGGACCGCACGACCAGGTGGCCGACCCCCACGTCGCCGGCTGCGGCAAGCAGCCTCTCCACCACCGCCAGCCGGTCGTGTCCCGTATTCCCACCCACGTCACCTGCCCTCACCCCCGACGCCAGGTGGACCACCGCGTCGACACCGGTGAGCAGGTCACGCAGGTCGGCGACAGCCAGGTCCACGACCCTGATCTGGACGCCGGGCGCCGGCGGAACGCTGGAACGCCTATCCAGTCCCACCACGTCATGACCGTCCGCAGCGAGGCGCGCACAGACCCGTCGCCCGACGGCACCGGTGGAACCGGTCACGACGACCCTCACGGACGGGTGGGGCGCAGGCAGGCGGGGCTGGTCACCGTCATAGAGTGCCTCCGTGAGCAGCGAGGATCCACCAGAGTTCCCGGGTGACGGCACCGGGGGCCCGGACGACCCCGATGATCCACAGGGTCCCGGCGCGTCCGGCGACCAGCCTGACCCGTTCGCAGGGCTGTTCGAGGCGCTAGGAGGGATGTTCGGCGGTGGCTTCCCGGGCACGGGTGGCATGCCCGGCCTCCCCGGGGGATTCCCCGGCGGCCAGCCGTTCGGCGGCGGTGCGGGCGGGCCGGATCCCGCTCGCCAGATCGCCATGGCCGTTGCCTCGGAGGGGAGCAGCGAACCCAACGTGGATCCGTTGGTCCGCATCGAATACGAGTCGCTGCTGCGGGTCGCCGAACTGCAGATTGCGGACCGCACCGGGCTGCAGGTGACGCACGGCGGCGCACTCCGCCTACGGCCGGTGACCCGTACGGCATGGGCCTCCGCGTCCGTCGACGCGTACCGCCCCTACCTGGCCAGGATGTCCCGGATGCCGGGCGCCGCAGCCGACGGGGATCCCGACCCCACCAACCCGGGCATGGACCCGGGCATCGGCCTCGGCGCCGGTCTCGGCCTCGACCCGTCCGACCTGGATGAGGATCCCTCGACTGCCTGGCTGTCCGGCCTACTGGCAGCCATGGCGCCGATGATGGCCGGTATCACGACCGGCACGATGGTCGGCCGGCTGGCGCTTCGCAGCCTCGGCACGTACGACCTGCCCATCCCACGCGACGGCGACGAGCTGCTGGTCGTCGTCCCCAATGTCGAGGCGTTCGCCGCTGACTGGAGCCTGCCGGCCGAGGACCTCAGGCTCTGGATATGCCTGCACGAGGTCGCCCACCACACGGTGCTCGGCGTCCCCCACCTCCGGGCAACGCTGACCGACCTCCTCACCCGACACGCCGGGGCATTCCGAAACGACGGCTCGGCCCTCCAGGACCAGCTCGGCGACATCGACCTGACCGGCGGCCCGGAGGCCCTGGCCCGCCTCCAGGAGTCCCTCGACCCGGAGATGGTGCTCGGCGCCGTCCGCTCGCCGGAACAGGAGGCGCTCCTCCCGCACCTGGAGGCACTGGTAGCGGTCGTGATCGGCTACGTGGACCACGTCATGGACGACATCGGCAGCGCCCTGATCGGGTCATACCGGCAGGTCACCGAGGCCGTTCGGCGGCGCCGGGTCGGCACCGGCGACGCCGACCGGTTCGTGGAACGGATCCTCGGACTGGACCTCACCCTCGAACAGGTCGACCGTGGCGCGGCGTTCGTCGCCGGCGTTGTCGACCGCAGCGGCAGCGACGGGCTGGGTCGCCTCTGGGCCACCGGACGGAACCTGCCCACACCATCCGAGGTGGACGCGCCGGGCCTCTGGCTGGCCCGCATAGACCTGCCCGACCAGTCCCAGCCGTAGGCGGGCCGGACGGTCCCCGTTCAGCCAGACCGGCTAGCTGACCACCTCCGGGTCATGCCACGATTACCACTCCCGGGACGCGGCCTGTGCTCCCTTGACCGACAGGAGAGCCTGTGAGCGCGTGGGTGGTCGTTGACACGAAGATCACGAACCCGGAGGCCTACGAGGAGTACAAGGCCCTCGCCGGACCGATGGTCGCAAAGCACGGGGGCACCTACAGGGCCCGTGGCGGAGAACTCGACGTCGTCGAGGACGATCTCTGGTCACCCACCCGGATCGTCATCGTGGAGTTTCCCGACATCGAGGCGGCCCGCCTGTTCGCGTATTCCGAGGACTACGCACCGGTCGCCGCGATACGCCACGCCAACGCCGACTGCACCGTCGTCATTGTGGATGGCGTGGACTGACCCGTCCCGACCGGTCGCGGCAACCACAGGGTCCAACGATGGCGACCCGACCCCCACGGTTGCAGGCAGGCCATGGGCCCCGTCCGGATCAGTCCGGGCGCCAGAACCCGAGTTGCCCATCGGGTCGATCCGGCTCATCGGGAGTGGCGACGGGCCTCGGCGGTAGGGGCCCCAGTTGGAACCACGCCAGGGCCGCGGCCATCGCCACGGCGACGATGAGGTAGCCGTGCTCCACCGGCAACGGCAGGAAGACGGCCAGGAAGGCACCGACCGCCCACGCCATCTGGAACCGCCCCTCGAACCTGGCGAACGACCGACCGTGGTTCGCCCCCGGGGCGTCCCGCTGGACGAGTGAATCGAATGCCAGCTTGGCGGTGCCGCTGCAGAGGGCGACCATGCCGGCGATCACCACGGCGCCCCGGATCCCTCCAAGCCATGTGGCCAGCGCCGCACCGCTCACCCCCAGGAAGAGGACCCCGCGTATGAGGAGTTCCTCTGAGAACCTGCGCCGAAGCTTCGGAGCCAGGGTGGCACTCAGGAACGCCCCAACGCCCACCGCCAGGATGACCAGGCCGAAGTACCAGACCGGCGCCGCCGGGCTTCCCAGGACGTCCTCGCCCCGCACGATGCCCGTCGACGCACCTGCGGCACGGCCGGCTGCGTCGATGGGCACACCCTCCTCGCCGCCCCTGAACTCGAATGCCAGCAGGAACGTCGTAAAGCCGACCACCGCCCTGAGGACGCCTATGGCGGCGGCCGCAGACCTGATCCCCTTCTGGCGGAGTGCGGCCATCTCACCTGCGGTGACCCGGGTGGCCGCCACCAGGACCGTCGGCACCCTCCAGGCCAGGACGAGGGTGAGCAGGTAGCCGGCCATCGCCACCCTCGTCGGAGCAGCGGGCCCCACCAGCAGGGCGATGCCGCCTATCCCGGCGCCGAGCATGCTCCCCACGGCGCTCAACATCGCCAGCTGCGCATTCGCCGCCAACAGGTCCAACTCGCTGTGGACCAGGGAGGGCACCACGGCACTCTTGGCCACGGAATAGCTCTTCTGCAGCACCAGCAGGCCGAAGGCCAGCGGAAACAGCAGCAGGCCGTCGAGGTTGGTGGCCATCTGCCAGGCGATCAGCCCACGCCCGACGACCGTGATGAGGATCATCACGCGGCGCCCACCCCTGACGCTGTCCACCAGCGGACCGATCAGGGGGGTGACCACGGCGAACGGGGCGATCGTCAGGACCAGGTAGACGGCGACGCGCCACCGGGCCGCATCGGGATCTATCGAGAAGAAGATCGAGCTGGCCAGGGCGACCGCGATCATGGCGTCCGACATGGACCCGAACACGTGCATCCGGGCGAACTGGGTGAACGGGGCCGCCGGACCCTTGGCGACCGGATCGGAACCGTCGCCGGAATCGGAACCCACTCGATCAGCAGCCACGGGTCGGAGGCTACGGGCCGACGATCGCTCCGGCCTACGCCCCGCAACCCATCAGGGATGCAGACCACCCATCCAGCGGGAGCTCCACGTCCACCGCGCTGGTGGGTAGGAGCGGTGTGATGGTCGCCCACCCGGTCACGAGCAGGGCGCTGTCGGTGCCCTCGGGCACTGGGCGGTCGTTGGCGATCAGGTCCAGGTCGAGGCCATGGTCGTCGCTTCCGGTGATGATCGTCCGCACGCCTCCAACCGGAGCCAGCCCGGCGCTGCGGAGTCCACGGACATCGGGCAGCGGCGCATCAGGCACGTTCAGGTTCAGGATGGTTCGCTGCGGTGCGGCCACCAACCAGGGCAGAATCGTGCGAACGAGGTCGGCCGCCGTGCCCCAGTGCGGCTCTCGGGGATCTTCTAGGGCGGACCCGCCACCTTCAGGCACCGCAACGTCGAGGCTGACGGCCATGCCCGACCAACCGAACCGTTCGCCGGCCAGGACGGCGCCGATCGTCCCCGAGAACAGGGTGGACCGCCCGGTGTTGGGTCCACGGTTGATGCCGGCGACGACCATCTCCGGCGGTTCGCCGAAACCGCCCAGGTCGGCCAACATCGAGATCAGGGCCGGTGGCGCCCCGACCGAGGACCCGGTCATCGTCGACCCGCCCGGAACCGGAAAGGCCACCCGTTCGACCGGCACGCGCTTCGGATCCGCCAGCGGCCCGAGGCAGGCCGACGCCCCGCTCCAGTCCGACGAGGGCGCGGCCACGACCGCCTCGTGCCCGGAGGCGACGACCGCGGCGGCCAGGGCGTGGAGACCCGGTGAGTGGATCCCGTCGTCGTTGGTGACGAGTATTCGCATGGGGGTCGACACTACGGCCGACGGGCCCGACGCCGACGACCGGCCGACAGCCCGCCGACGAGCCGCAGGTCGGGCCGGGACCGGCTGGGAACGTCTGGTCAGCCCTCTTCCCCGAACCCGTCCTCGTCGAAGTAGTCGAGTCGATCCACCGGCATGACCACGGCAGTCACCACGTTCAGCGAGTGGGCGGTTATGCGCTTCAGGAACCGGTAGAGGAGCGCCCGGGGAACCGCATGGTTCGCAACCGTGGTGGAGTGCACGAGTTCCGTTACCAGGTCGTCGAACTCATGGCGCATCACATCACCGCGGGCGATGTAGGCCCTGGCCCTCTCGGCGTCCCGTGTGGTGAGGATCTCGCCCATCAGGGCGATCCGGGACGAGATCTCGTCACGGAAGCCGAGGATGCGATCCAGGTCGTCCGCGTCCATGAACGAGACGCCCTCCTCGGCCAGGTCGAAGACGTTCTTGTTGTAGTCGCCGATCCGCTCGAGGTCCTTGATCATGTTCATGAACACGAGCATCTCGGTGGCGTCGCCGTCGGCGTGGACCGAGAAGTGGACCACCAGCTCCCTGCGGATCTCCATCTCGGTGACGTTTATCTGGCGGTCGGTCCGCCTCACCTCCTCCCCGACCGAGGCCACCGAACCACCGGTGAGGGCGTTCATGGCCAGGTCGAAGGTGTGCCTGGCGTCGGTCACCATTCGTTGCACCTGTGCCTCGATGTGATCGATGCCGCTGTCGTCGCTGCGACGGAAGAAGCTCATGACCATGGGACGTTCTCCTGGTTTCTGGAACTGCTGGAACTGCCTGGACTGCCTGAACTGCCGGTGGCTGCTTCCACAATGCCATCCACAGGTGGTTGCCGGTGGCTGGCCTGATGCCGGTAGGTGCTCATCGGTGTGCCTTCATCGGAGGACCATGACGCCGATCAGCGGGACGACCACGAACACCCCCACCGCGTAGATGATCGCGGTACCGCGTCGTTTGGCGGCCACGTCGGCCAGGCCGGCTGCCAGCCGCAGCGGTATCCGCCTGAGGGCCCGTATCGGATAGAAGAGGGCGATCCCGCTCAGGTTGAACAACGTGTGGACCACGGCAACGGTGACCGCCGCCGGGTTCCCGGTCGCCAACGCGGCCATGAGCGCCGTGACCGTCGTACCCACGTTGGCGCCGAGCGTCACCGGGTAGATGTTCTCCAGGGTGAGGACGCCGGAAGCCGCCAGCGGCACCAGCACGGAGGTCGTGATGGACGACGACTGCACCGAAACCGTGATGATCGCACCGAGCAGGATCGCCACGAACCCGGAGCCGGCGCCGAGGGTCCGGTTGATGGCCGCCTCCACCCGGTCGGCCACCAGCAGCCGCATGTTGCGGGTGATGTAGGCGAGCGCCAGGAAGATGAACGCCAGGCCGATGAGGATCATCAGCCCACCCATCCAGTTCCCGCCGGCACCGACACCCGAGAGGAGGTCCTTCACCCAACCGGCGGGCATCTTCACCGCCGCCTTGAGCGGGCTGTTGAACTCGGCGCCCGAGCTGCCGATCACCTGCTCGGTGATCCAGCCCGCAGTGGAGGACAGGTAGCCGGTGGCCAGCTCGAGGGGCAGGAAGACGATGACGGCAAGGATGTTGAAGAAGTCGTGCACCGTGGCCGCGGCGAACGCACGGCGGAACTCCATGTCCCGACGCATGTGTCCCAGGGAGGCGAGCGTGTTGGTGACCGTGGTCCCCAGGTTGGCGCCCATGATCATCGGAACCGCCTCGTCGACGCCCACGACGCCCGAAGCCACCAGGCCGACGATGACCGAGGTCGACACCGACGACGACTGGACCAGCACGGTGGCGAGCAGGCCTACGAAGAGGCCACCCAGGGGATTCGAGACACCCTCGAAGAGGCCGTCCACGAAACCGGCACCCATGGTCTTGAAGCCACCGCTGAGCAGCTCCACCCCGGTCAGGAACAGGTAGAGCAGGGCCACCACCAGGGTGGAGCGCGCCGCAGTGGACAACTCCCGTCCGGCCGGCTCCCTGGGCCCGAGGGCTGAGCCTCCGTCGGTCATCGACGACCCCCGAGGGCACGGCAGCCACCCGATCCAGGGCAATACCCAGGAAATTTCCCAGGATGATCTCCGGCTTTACAGGGGTTTTCGGTCCGATGTGCGAGAAATACACCCGTCACGGGCGGAGCCGACGAGAAAGTAGAGAACAACGACCCATGGACACGATCTGGATGGCACGGGGCAGCTGTGCGAATACCGACCCCGAGGTCTTCTTTCCGCACGACGGAATCGGCGTGGCGCTCGCCAAGCTGGTCTGTGAAGGCTGCACGGTCACCGCACCCTGCCTGGAGTACGCGCTGGCGAACCGGGTCGAGCACGGGGTCTGGGGCGGCTGCTCTGAGCGGCAGCGCCGCAGGATCCTGAAGGCCCGACGCGCCGCGGCCCGCAACGACGAGTTGGTGGCCGTGGCCGCCTGATCCCCCCGGGGCGACCCCTCCACGCCCCATATCGGCAGCAGCCCCGACGAACGTCGGGGTTGCTGTCGTTTTGCCGAGGGCAGGCAGGTTGGCCGCTGGATGCACGTGGGCGGAGATATACCCGCAGGCGGGAGGATTCACCCTGGAGGCGAGATGCACACTGGCATGGCGCCGCCCCGGCGCACCGGCCCTGAAGGGCCGACACCGCGGAGGCCGAACCTCCGGACGGTGGACCATGCCGGGTTTCTAGCCCCCGGCCTCTTCGTAGCCGAGGTCCCAGGTGATCAGGACGTTCTCACGCTCGGCATCGCGGTTGATGCGCTCGCGGTTGCGACGGAACTGCGGATCGTGAGGTGGGAGCAACATCAGGCGGGCGTGCACCCGATCACGGAAGGACTCGATCAGACGGGGATCGCCGAACGTGGATCGGACCTCCCAGTGGGGGGCGGCCGGGCCCAGGTAGACGACCTTCACGTCACCAACAGGCGGCTGTGGTGGTAGTTCCTGTGTGAAGTTGCTCATCGGCGTGGATCGCTCCTGGGAATGGGTCGACTCGGCGTTGGCCGACCGGCGGCTCGGAAGTGTACCCAGCACCCAACCGGGTCGGTCGGGCCACGGTCGGTCGGTGTACCCGGGCCAGGGTCGGATTCGGGTCAGGTATCCGTGTCGCCGTCGACGTCGGCCTGACCCTCCGCCAGCCCCTTCTGGAGCTCGCGTTGTGCCCTGCCCAGGTTCCGGGCCAACTTCGGGATCTGGCTACCGCCGAACATGACCAGGATCACGATTCCCACGATGAGGAGTTCCTGAGTGCCGAGGACTGCGATGGCGTTCATGGACACACCCTACCCACGGCCTCGTCGTACACCCGTTCAGTCAGACGGCCTCTGCCGCCCGCTCCACCGCCTGGCGATCGAGGGCGCGCTGACGCCGTATGCGACGCCTCTCGCGTTCGCTCATGCCGCCCCAGATTCCGAACTTCTCACCGTTCAGGAGTGCGTACTCGAGGCAGTCGTCCCTGACGACACAACCCCGACAGACCTCCTTGGCCTCCCTGGTGCTCGCTCCACGCTCCGGGAAGAACAGGTCCGGATCCACTCCCAGGCAATTGGAGTAGTCCTTCCAGTCAGTATCCAGATCGGGCTTCGCGATGATCCCCATCGTCACTGTCCGCCTTTCCGCCGGTCTGACATGCCCCCGATGGTGGGGGAATCCCCAGTAGGGGTCCCAGCAGTGGAATTACACCACTGTGATTCCCGGAATTGCAAGGAAAATCACGAATTTCTGGAAACCCCGTCTCAGCGGGCCACCCTGCGCTGCTCCACGAAGTCGACGAGCACGTAGTCGCCGAGGTTCTCATTGGTGGTGAAGAACGCCCGCCCGCCGTTCAACCGGGTCATGTCCTCGACGAAGCGGGCCAGGTGTGGCGTGGCGTCAAGGACGAAGACGTTGATCCTGATGTCCTCGCGGGTGCACCGTCGAACCTCGCGAAGCGTCCGTTCCACCGTTTCGCGGGTGGGCGGATAGCTGAATACCGGATGGCCGGCGTCGGTCAGGTGTGCGGTCGGCTCACCGTCGGTGACCATGATGATCTGCCTGTTTCCCGACTGGCGCGCCAGGATCGCCCGCGCCAGGGCGAAGCCATGCTGCATGTTGGTCCCGTACACGTAGTCCCAGGACACCTCGGGCAGGCGCTCGGGACGGATCTCCCTGGCCACCTCGCTGAACGTGACCACCCCGAGGAAGTCCCGCGGGAACTGGCTGGACATGAGCGAGTGCAGGGCCATCGCCATCTTCTTGGCCGGGAGGAAGTTCCCCCGCATCGGCATCGACAGGGACAGGTCCAACATGAGCACCGTGGAGGACCGGACCTCCGACTCGGTGCGTTCGATGGCGAAGTCCTCCGGCATGAGGGCCACCGGGACGCCGGCACCGGCCCTGGCCACCGCGTTGCGAACCGTCTGCTCTATGTCCAGGTCGAACGGGTCGCCGAACTCCCAGGGACGGGTCGTGAACTCGCGCTCGTGGCCCAGCCCGGCCCGGGACTGGTCGTGGCGACCGGACCGATCCCGGCCGAGCCGTCGATACAGGTCCGAGAGGGCATTCTGGCCAAGCCGCCGGATCGCCCTGGGCGTCAGCGTCAGGCTTCCCTCGGTGTTCTCGATGAGGCCGGCCTCGGTCAGCAACCGGGTCATCTCCGCCAGCTTCTCGAGGCTCGCTGCGGCCTCATCGTCCAGGAAGTCCCGTACACGGTCGATGTCCACCTCGGCCAGGGCGCCCGGCGAGGATGCCCCGCGCAGCATCTGCTCGAGCTGCTCCAGCTCGGCCAGTTCTTCCATCGCCTCGAAGGCCCCACCCAGGTCCAGGGGCTGGTCGCCGGTGAACTGGCGAGAGTCCTCCCACCCCATCTGCGGAAAGGCCTCGCGCAGGGACTCGCCCAGTCTTGACACCTCCCACTGGAGGTCCAGGTCCTCCATCAACTGGTCGGAGAGTTCCTGCAACTGCGCACGCTGCTCGGGCGTCATCGAGTTGAGGACCTGCTGCATGGCCGCCATGCGACGGGCCAGCACCTCCAGGAGCTCGTCGAGCGTCGCGGGGTTCTCCGGGAAGAAGTCGCCGAATCGCTCCATGAAGCCGGCGAAGTCGGGTTCATGGCCCTCGGACCGTTGTTCGAGCATCCGGTTCAGCTCGGCCAGCATCTCGACCATCCGGGACCGGTCCTCGGACGTCATGGCCTGCGTGGCCTCGGTGACCTGCTCCACGAACTGCGCCATGAGCTGCTCGCGTAGTCGCTCCAACAGGGCCTCGAACCGCTCGCGGGCCTGGGTCGAGGCGAAGTCGTGCTCCTGCAGGCCCCGGACCTTCCCGGCCAGGTTCTCGTGTTCGAGGAGGTCCAGATGGTCCCGGCGGGCCTGGCTGGCCGCCGTGGCCTCCTCCTGGGCGGGAGTCTCCGGATCAGGCGCACCGGTGTCATCGGAGCCCGGGAGATCCAGTGCGGCCCGCTCCTCGTCGATCACATCGCGCAGGGCCTGGTCGATCTCGGCGTAGACGCCACCCAGGTCATCCCTCTCGAGGCGCTCCTGTCGGGCCCGGCGCAGCCTCTCGAGGATCTCCCGGATGCCCTGGAGGTGTTGGCCGCCGACGTCGAGGCCCTGGTGGAGCATCCGACGCAGGGCCGATTCCGGGTCGCCGTACTCGATGAGCTCGTCCCCCATCGCCTGGAGGAGCGCATCGGCGTCCAACTCCGGCACCTCCTGGGTGCCGTCCCACCTCGAGTAGGTGGACCGTCGCACCTCCCGGCGGTGTGGACGACGTCGCCAGCGGGTCACGGATCGACCCTAGCCCCGCCGTTCCGGACGGTTCCCCGTCGGCCCGGCGGTTCGGCAACCGGGCCGCGGTTGGACCCCGGTCGCGAGGCTCCCGTACTGTCGGATCGGTTCGCAACCGGCCATAGGGCCGGCACACGATGCCCACGTCAACCACCCGGAGCCCCTGGAGTCCACATGCCCATAAACCCCGACGCCGCCGGATCCGTAGGCGAACCGACCGAGATCTCCTGGACCTCCAAGCAGAGCCTCATCTACGCACTCGGCATCGGTGCCGGCGTATCCGACCCCACCGGCTTCGAGTTGGAGTTCACCACTGAGAACTCGGACGGCGTGGACCAACGGGCATTCCCCACCCAGTGCGTGGTGATGGGCGGGGGCCGGACCCCGGGCTTCGGTGACTTCAACCCGATGTTCCTGCTCCATGCCGAGCAGGCGATCACCTGCCATCAGGAGATCCCGGCCGCCGGAACGGGCATCGCCACCGGCAGGATCGGTGAGATCTACGACAAGGGCAAGGCGGCGCTCGTCTACATCCAGTCCGACGTCTCGGATCAGGATGGAAACCCCCTGTGGTCCACCCGCGCGGGATTGTTCATAGCCGGCGAGGGTGGCTGGGGCGGCAACCGCGGCCCCTCCAACGACTGGGAGCTCCCGGACCGCGAGGCCGATCACGTGGTCGCCTACGGGACCAGGCGGGACCAGGCGCTGCTCTATCGGCTGAGCGGCGACCGCAACCCGCTGCACTCCGATCCGACCTTCGCCGCGGGGGCGGGATTCGACGCGCCGATCCTCCACGGACTGTGCACCTACGGGTTCACCGGACGTGCGCTCCTGCACGCCGTGTGCGACTCCGATCCGGCCCGGTTCGCCTCCATGGGCGGCAGGTTCAAGTCACCGGTCATGCCCGGGGAGACGCTCGAGGTCCACGCCTGGGAGGACGACGGACCCGACGGACCCGGCAGCGGACGAATCCTGTTCCAGACCCGTGTCGGCGACCGCGTCGTCTTCGACGCCGGCGTCATGACCCGGCGGGCGTGACCCGGAGAACCTGACGCACCGACCGCGGGGGTCTGGAAACTCCAGCCGTCGTACTGCGCTGCCCTCGGAGGGGGATCCGCCAACAGGGTCGGTCAGGCACGGGTCCGGTAGCGGGATCCCCTCCCGGTCGTCTCCTTGTTGAGGCGCTTCGAGAGGTGCAGGCCCTCCAGCACCAGCTCCACGGCGCTGGCGACCAGGGCCGCCGGGGGATCGCCGCCGTCCGATTCGTCTCCCAGCAGGACCGTCACGGCCGTGGTGAGCGCGGGGATCCCAGCTGCCACCTCGGCATAGGCGCCCGACCCGACGGCCTCGCCGACCGACACGCCGTCGTGCTCCTCGAAGGCCTCGACCACGCCCCGGTGCAGCTCACCGGGAACCACCTCCCGGAACACCCCCAGGAGGGCCGCCCGCACGATCCGGTCCAGGATCTCACCGTCGCGGTCATCATCGATGCTGTCGATCTCCACCTTGCCGGCCATCGAGGCGGCGAGGGCATCCAGGTCCGACACCCGCGGCACGGCCACCGTCTCGCCCGACCGCACGGCCCGACGCACGGCGCTGGCCGCCAGGGCCTCCTGGTTGGCGATGCTCATCCTGACCGACACCCCCGACCGCTGGTTCAGGTGGGGGCTGCGGCGGGCCTCGTGGCTGATCGCCACCACCACCCGGGACATGAACTCCGGAACGACCACGCTCAACCCGTCCACCACGGGGATGGTCGCCTCCTGCTCCACGATGTCCATCTCGACATCTGGGTCCAGCGGATAGTGGGTCCTGATCTGGGAGCCGAATCGGTCCTTCAGCGGGGTGATGATGCGACCCCTGTTGGTGTAGTCCTCCGGGTTGGCCGAGGCGAACATCACCACGTCCAGGGGAAGGCGGATCCGATGTCCTCGGATCTGGACGTCCCGTTCCTCCAGGACGTTCAGCAGGCCGACCTGGATGCGCTCGGAGAGGTCCGGGAGTTCGTTGATGCAGAACAACCCACGGTTGGTACGTGGCACGAGGCCGTAGTGGAGGGTCAGCTCGTCGGACAGGTAGCGGCCCTCCGCCACCCTGATGGGGTCGACCTCACCGATCAGGTCGGCTATCGACGTGTCCGGGGTGGCCAGCTTCTCGCCGTAGCGGTCGTCGCGGTGCACCCAGCCCAACGGGGTGTCGTCCCCCATCTCGGCCACCAGGTCCCTGGCGTGGCGCGACACCGGTCCGTAGGGATCGTCGTTGATCTCCGAGCCGGCGACGATCGGCATCCATTCGTCCAGGAGACCGGTCAGGCTCCGAATGAGTCGGGTCTTGGCCTGCCCGCGCTCGCCATAAAAGATCACGTCGTGCCCAGCCAGCAGGGCATTCTCCAGTTGTGGGATCACCGTGTCCTCGTAGCCGAGGACCGTCGGAAACATCGGTTCCCCCGATCGGATCCTGGCCACGGCGTTGCGGCGCAGCTCCTCGGCGACCGGTATGGACTCCCAGCCGACCGATCGCAGTTCGCCCAGCGTGGTCGGTCGCGTCATGACGGGAACCATAGTGACGGGCATCTCGTCGGCTGGCACCCGATCGGCGGCCCTGCCTGCTGCCGACAGCCGGGCCACCAGGCCGCCGGTAACGTCGCGGCCATGGACCTTCCGGGGCCCTGGCGGGCCAGGGTGGCCGACGACGCCCTCCGCCGGACCTTTCCCGACGACGACCTGGACGATGGCGACTGGCCGGAGGTGGCCGTCCCCGGCCACTGGCAGGCCGAACCCGCCTTCAGCATGGAGGACGGCCCACTCCTCTACCGGACCCGGTTCCCGACCACTCCGCCGACCGTCGACCAGAGGCTCTGGCTGGAGCTCGACGGCGTGGCCTACCAGGGGGACGTCTGGCTGAACGGCTCTTACCTGGGCCCCACCGAGGGCTACTTCTTCCGCCACGCCCTCGAGGTGACCAGTGCGGCCCGCTCCCGGTCCGAACACCTCCTGGCCGTGGAGGTGGCCTGCCCGCCGACCGGCAACCCCGACGAGAAGCGCACCCTGACCGGCTCCACCCAGGGCGGCCCCGGTGGCCACAACCCCGGAGGCATCTGGCAGCCGGTGCGCCTGCACCTCACAGGGCCGATCCACCTCCAGCACGTCCGCGTCGTGTGCACCCGAGCCACCGGGAACGTGGCCACCCTGGCGCTGCGGGCGGTCGTCGACTCCGATCGACCCAGGGCAGCGGTGTTCCGGACCCGGATCCTGGGTATCGACCACCGCCACCGCCAACCGCTGGCCGGTGGCGAGAACAGGGTCGTATGGACGGTCCGGGTACCCAGCCCGCCGCTCTGGTGGCCGACCGAGCTGGGCGACCAGCCACTGAACGACGTCGTGTTGGACGTGGCCACCGAGGAGGGCCTGGTCAGCGACACGACGGTACGCACCATCGGCTTCCGGTCGGTCCGGATGAGGGACCACGTGTGGGAGGTGAACGGCGAGAGGTTGTTCCTGAGGGGGGCCATCGTTCCGCCCCTGGACCGGCACCTGGCATCGGTGACGGCCGAGTCGGCCGGCAGGGACCTGGACCTGGCCCGCGATGCCGGCCTGAACCTCCTCAGGGTGGCCGGCCACGTCTCGGCTCCCGCCCTCTACGAAGCCGCCGACCGGTCCGGGATGCTGCTCTGGCAGGACATGCCCCTGAGCGGCGGATACCACCGGGGGGTGCGGGGCCAGGCGGCCCGCCAGGCCCGCGAGATGATCGACCTGCTGGGCCACCATCCTTCGGTGGTGGTGTGGTGCGGTCATGACGCCCCCGACCCGGTGGACCGCACCCGTGCCGCCCCGCGGCTCATGGGGCAGCAGTGGCCGACATGGAACCGGACCGTGCTGGACCGCACCGTCCACAGGGCACTGGACCAGGCCGACCCGTCCAGACCGGTCATCAGCCACTCCGGCGTGCTCCCCAACCTGCCCCACCTGGACGACGCCGACAGCCACCTGTGGTTCGGCTGGTACAGCGGCAGGCGCGGGGACCTGGCCGACTACCTGGACCGCCTGCCCCGGGTCGGCCGCTTCGTGTCGGCATTCGGATCGCAGTCGGTCCCCGAGGACTCGCCCGCCCTGACCGACGGCACCCTGGATCCGTCCACCTGGCCCGACGTCGACCTTGGGGGGTTGGCCACCGGGTACGGCGCCGAGGTCGACGTGCTGGTACGTCGGTTTCCCCCAGCCGACCGACCGGACCCGGAATCCTGGGCGTCGGCCACCCGCCAGCACCAGGCCGATCTGCTCAGGATCCAGGTCGAGGCGCTGCGCCGCCGCAAGTACCGGCCCACCGGCGGCTTCGCCCTGGACCGCCTGCTCGACGGTGCACCGGCCATCTCCGGCTCGCTGCTGGACCATCGTCGGGTCCCGAAGCCGGCCTACGGGGCGGTCGCCGCAGCCTGCGCAGAGATGATCGTGGTGGCGGACCCACCACCGCTGAGCATCACCCCGAGGTCCACCCTGCAATGCCAGGTGCTGGTCGTGCACGACGGCCGGACGCCGATCGACCATGTACGCGTGGACGCCGTGCTGACCGTCGCCGGCCGGGAGCGGGCCTGGTCCTGGGGTGGCTCGATCGAAGCCGATTCCGTGACGCTGGCCGGCACGATCCAGCACCGGCTGGGCGATGCCACCGGGGAGGTACTCCTGGACCTGCTGGTGACCCGAACCGCACCACCGGGTGGCCCACCGGCCGGTGGGCGAACCGCCACCAACCATTACCGAGGCCACATAGGCGCCGGTTGAGGGTCCGGCCACCCGGCGTGTGATCCGGCGCGCGATCCACGATCCGATCCGGCCTTCGGCAGGATTCCCCACAGCGGCCACGCGCTACCCTCTTGCCGGCGATCACCCCGGTCGGTCCGCCCGCCGACCCGGCGACAGCCTGAGGAGGGGCCACCATGGCACAGACCACAGAGCAGCGATATCGCGTAGCTCCGGTCCGGAGCCGCGGGCAGGAATGGCCCTTCCCGTTGAACCTCTACCAGTCGGCGGTCGGACGCAAGTGGGTCATGGCCCTGACCGGCCTCGGCCTCATCGGCTTCGTCATCATCCACATGGTCGGCAACCTCCACGTGTACGAGGGCCCTGCCCGCATGTACGAGTAGGCCGAGTCGCTGCGCACCATCGGTGGTGGGCTCGTACCGGAGGGTGGGGTGCTGTGGCTCATGCGCCTCGGCCTGCTCGCCATGTTCGTCGTCCACCTCCACTCGGCGATCACCCTCAGCCGAATGAGCGGCAACGCCAGCGAGAAGGCCGGTCGCGTCAGCGGCGCCAAGAAGTACGAGGGCGGACGGGACCACATCGCGGCCACCTTCGCCAGTCGGACGATGCGTTGGACGGGACCGATCATCGCCCTGTTCGTCCTGTTCCACCTGGCCGACCTGACCTGGGGCTGGTGGCTCGGCGGGGACTTCGTACCGGGCGATCCGTACCACAACGTCGCCGAATCGCTCGGCTACCTACCCGTGGCCATCATCTACGTGGTGGCCAACATCGCCCTGGCGTGGCACATCTTCCACGGCGCCTGGTCGATGTTCCAGAGCCTCGGCGTAGTCGTGGTTCATCAGCGCAATGAAATCGGATTCCCTTCAGGCCTGAGAGCAGCCCGGTTTGGTTGAGCATTCCTTTCATGCCCCCCATAGGCTCCTGTGTCCTATGCCGGAAGTGTTCCAAGAACAAGGAAGCTTCTACGACCAAGCGTGGTGCACCAGATGACGGCGGTAACGGAGAGACCGGTCGACATCCGCACCGGCAGCCGATGGCTTCACACCCTGAGAACGGACCGTTGGTGGGTGGAGCCTCTCGTCACTATCGGCGTCCTCTCGGCCTTCGTCGTATATGGCACGTTTGTAGCCTTCATCAACAGGGACTACTACGTGGATCCGTATCTTTCCCCCTTCTTCTCACCATGCCTGGCGTCGAACTGTGAGGAGGCGACCTGGGACCTCTTCGGCACTCACTGGGGCTTCTCCCCCGCCCTTCTGATCCTCCCCTTCCCGCTCGGGTTTCGCCTGACCTGCTACTACTACCGAAAGGCCTACTACCGGTCGTTTCTATGGTCCCCGCCGGCCTGCGCGGTCAGTGACTTTCGCTCCTCCTACACCGGTGAGGCGAAGTTCCCGCTGATTCTCCAGAACGTCCACCGCTACTTCTTCTTTCTGGCCCTGCCCTTCCCGTTCATCCTGCTCTACGACGCTCTCCGGGCGTTCCGGTTCGAAGGGGAGTTCGGGATGGGCCTCGGCACGTTGATCCTGCTCGCCAATGCGGTGCTGCTGGGCTTGTACACGCTGTCCTGCCACTCTTGCCGTCATCTGGTCGGTGGAGGAATAGACCTGCTTTCCCAAGCGCCGATCCGCCGTCGTCTTTGGGGCGTGTCGACAAGACTGAACGCCCGGCACATGCAGTACGCGTGGATCAGCCTCTTCGGCGTCCTGATCGCCGACCTTTATGTTCGACTCCTCGCCAACGGCGTGTTCAGCGACCCCAGATTCTTCTGATGGCAGATTTCGAGATTCACCAGTACGACGTCGTTGTGGTTGGTGCGGGCGGCGCAGGACTCCGTGCGGCAATCGAGGCATCGGCCGCGGGAGCGCGTACCGCGCTGGTCTGCAAATCTTTGTTGGGCAAGGCCCATACCGTCATGGCGGAGGGCGGCATCGCGGCAGCTATGGGCAACGTGTACCCGGAGGACAACTGGAAGGTCCACTTCCGGGACACCATGCGCGGCGGGAAGATGATGAATGACTGGCGGATGGCACAGATCCATGCCCAGGAAGCTCCGGAGCGGGTCCATGAACTGGAGAGGTGGGGCGCCCTCTTCGACCGAACGGATGACGGCCGGATCCTCCAACGGGATTTTGGCGGCCACCGTTACGCAAGGCTCGCTCACGTCGGGGACCGAACGGGACTCGAGATGATCCGCACCCTCCAGAACAATGCGGTACACCGGGGAATTGACATATTCATGGAGTGCACGATCACCAGGCTCCTGACCTCGGAGGCCGGAATCTCTGGCGCGTTCGGTTACTGGCGCGAGTCGGGCCGTTTCGTGGCCTTCAGCGCCCCGGCGGTCATTCTGGCAACCGGAGGAATCGGCAAAGCATTCAAGGTCACCTCGAACTCGTGGGAGTACACGGGCGATGGGCACTTTCTGGCCCTCACCGTAGGCGCCGACCTGATCGACATGGAGTTCGTCCAGTTCCACCCGACCGGTATGGTCTGGCCCCCGTCGGTGCGGGGGATTCTTGTTACCGAGGGGGTACGGGGAGACGGTGGGGTCCTGAGGAACTCGTTGGGCGACCGCTTCATGTTCGAATACATCCCAGAGATGTTCCGAACGGAGACGGCAGAGACCGAGGAAGAGGCGGATCGGTGGTATACGGATAAGAAGAATGCACGTCGGACCCCTGACTTGCTCCCGCGCGATGAAGTGGCTCGAGCAATCAACTCTGAGGTCAAGGCTGGTCGCGGCTCGCCCCATGGCGGCGTGTTTCTCGACATCTCGAGCCGAAGGGACGCCGACTACATCCGACGACGACTGCCATCGATGTACCACCAGTTCAAGGAATTGGCCGACATCGATATCACGACCGCGCCCATGGAGGTGGGTCCCACCTGTCATTACATGATGGGTGGCGTACGTGTGGATTCTGACACCCAGCAGTCGACCATTCCTGGACTGTTCGCGGCTGGCGAGGTGGCGGGTGGCATGCACGGTGCCAACCGCCTGGGTGGGAACTCGCTCTCAGATCTCGTTGTTTTCGGGATGCTCGCCGGGCGGCATGCCGCCGAGTACTCGACTGCATCGGGAAGCCCGGCTCCGGTCCCGGAGGAGGTGTTGGACGATCATGCCGAAGAGGCCCTGGCACCGTTTGACGAGCACGGAGACGAGAACCCTTACTCGATCCAGAACGACCTCCAGGAGTGCATGAGCAGTCTCGTCGGCATCATCAGAACGGAGTCCGAGATGCTGGAGGCGCTGGACCGGCTCGAGGTGCTCAAGGAACGGTTGGCTCGGGTGCATGTGGAAGGCCATCGCCAGTACAACCCGGGCTGGCATCTAGCCCTCGATCTCAGGTCTTTGCTAACGGTGTCAGAGTGCATCGCCCGCGCCGCTCTCGAAAGGCAGGAAAGTCGTGGCGCCCAGACCCGCGACGATTTTCCAACCACCGACGGCCAATGGGGCAAGCGGCGGGTCGTCATCCGCCAGCAGGACGGGGAGGTGGTGGTCTCTCAGGAACCTTTGTCGGAGATGCCCGAAGAACTCCGACAACTAGTGGAGGAGGAAGGATGAGCGAGGCCGTGACCCTGCGAATCTGGCGTGGTGATGCAGAGGGCGGTGAGTTCCGCGAGTACCAGACCTCGACCAGCGAGGGCGAGGTGGTCCTCGACGTCATTCACCGGATCCAGGCTGAACAGGCGAACGACCTGGCGGTGCGTTGGAACTGTAAGGCCGGCAAGTGTGGATCGTGTAGCGCCGAGCTAGATGGCAAACCCCGCCTCATGTGTATGACCCGAATGGATCTATTCGAGACGGATGAGACGATCACCGTTGCCCCACTGAAAACCTTCCCGGTGATCCGGGATCTGGTCACCGACGTGACACTCAACTATGAACTAGCCAAGAAGGTTCCGCCGTTCAACCCAGTACCTCCTGGACCCGACGGCACGTACCGGATGCAGCAGATCGACATCGACCGCGTCCAGGAGTTCCACAAGTGCATCGAGTGCTTCCTCTGCCAGAACGTGTGCCATGTGATCAGAGACCACGACGACAACAAGAAGCACTTCGCCGGGCCCCGTCTGTTTATCCGAATCGCGTCTCTCGAGATGCATCCGCTGGACGCCACCGATAGGAAGGACTTGCTAGCCGACGAAATGGGCTTGGGCATGTGCAACATTACGAAATGCTGCACCGAGGTCTGCCCTGAGAACATCAGAATCACCGACAACGCGATCATTCCCCTCAAGGAACGCGTTGTCTCGAGCCGGTACGACCCGGTGGTCTGGCTGGGGAGGAAACTGCTGGGGAAGACGTGATCTGCTAGAGGTTGATCGCCTTCATGAACCGCGACTACGTGAGGGCGAAGGTCAGGAACCGGGCCCTGGCCGGTCAGCGCTGACGGCCGGCACCCGCCAATCGCCAATCGCCAATCAAGATGGCCACAGCGGTTGACAGATGGAACATGGAGCGCGACGGTGTCAGGGCTACCCCGTCCCTTCGGTGGGGTGGTGATCGACACGGTCCCCAACTCCGAGCGACGGGAGGACTTCAAGTGCGATCCGACCGGTTCGAAGGATGGTGTCGAGCCCCGCCCGGCGGGTGAGCCCGAGGCCCCTGCATCGAGCCTGTCCCCTCACGTTCTCGCGACCAAAGCCCTGCTGGGCCATGGAGAACGTTGACGTGCGACGACTCGCAAAGGGCCCCGACGGAACGGCGTCTTCCCACCCGCCGGGAAGGCGTCGTTTCCGCGCCCGACGCGGTCCTGTCCGTAGGCCAGTCGGTCAGGCCAGTCGGTCAGGCCACCCGGTCAGGCCCCAACGGCGAGATGCTCCCGGATGCGCTCGAGCAGTGCCGGCAACAGGCCATCGGGCACCTCGTGGCCCAGGCCCTCGACCAGCCAGAGCCCGGCATCGGGAATCCCGTCGGCCAGGGCCAGGGCGTGCTCCACGGGGAACACCGGGTCGACCGTGCCGTGGACGACCAGCGTCGGTACGGCGATCCCGCCCAACCGGCCCAGTCGGGACGGCGAGGAGTTGACCGCCGGGCCGTGCCCCGACTCCGGGTACCAGCACCGCTCCACCTCGACGGCGGCCGTACGGATCCGCTCAGCGGTGGTGACCGGATAACGGCTGCCGGCGAACATCTCGTCCAGCTCCACGATCCAGGCGACCCGTTCGGCATGGTCGGCCGGGGGCGGGGCGAAGAGCCTCTCGGCCATGCGGTCGACCAGCCAGTCAGCGGCCGACGGCAGGCTCTCGTCGCCGAGACCGGGGCTGGAGCAGAGCAACGTCAACGTGATCACACGGTCGGCATGGTCCAGCGCCATCACCTGACCGACCATGCCACCCATGGACCGACCGACCACGTGGGCCCGGACGATTCCGTGCTCGTCCATGACCGCACAGGCATCATCGGCCAGGTCCGCCAACGTGTATCCGACATCAACCGGCACCTTGCCCGACATGCCACTGTCCCGGTGGTCATATCGCACCACGCGGTGTCCCAGGTCCAGCAGCGGCTGGATGAACGCCGACGTCCAACGGGTGCAGTGGGAATCGGCTCCCGACACCAGCAGCACGGCGCCGGCATCGGATGCTCCGGGCGTCGGCTCGAACACCTCGGAATGGATCTGGACTCCGAACGATGAGTCGGTACCCGCCATGGGGCCGAGGGTAGCCCTGTGGCATTCGCCGCCCGGCCGTCCACCCACCCCGGGCGGACCCGGCCCCCGGAACCCCGACGGCTAGCGTCACCCGCGTGCCGAACGCCCCGACCGCCCCACACCGCCATCCGGTGAAGGTCCGATTCTACGAGCTGGACCCCTACGGGCACCTGAACCACAGCGTCTACGTCCAGTTGTTCGAGACCGGCAGGATCGAGTTGCTGGACGAGGCGGGACTGGGACTGCATGACCTGGAAGCCGAGGGCTTCCGGTTCGTCGTATCCCGGATCACCACGAAGTTCCTGGCCTCGGCTGTCGCCGGCGACAACCTCGTGATCGAGACCGAGGTGCTCGAGCTGCGGCGCGCCTCGTCCCGCTGGGGACAGCGTCTCCTACGGGGCGACGTCGTGCTGGCCACACAGGAGGTAATGGCCGCCGTCACCGGCACCAGCGGGAAGCCGACCCGCTTCCCCGCCGACCTGGCCGCCCGCCTGACCCCCTACCTGGTGGCCGACGGGGGTGCCGGGGCCCAATGACGGACACCGTGCCTCACCGGGGCCAGGCCCGCCCCGGGGCGCGAACGCTGCTGGCACAGCTGGGACGCGGTGCCTGCATGGGAGCGGCCGACGTGGTCCCCGGCGTGTCCGGCGGAACGCTGGCCCTGCTGTTCGGGGTCTACGACAGGCTGCTGGCTGCGATCCGCAGCGGTTCGCGCGCACTGGGTCGGTTCATCCGAGGCGACCTCCGCGGTGGCCTCCGACGGCTCGGCGAGGTGGACTGGTGGTTCCTCATTCCGCTGCTGGTCGGCCTCCTGGCCACGGTCGTACTGCTGGCAGGCGTGATCGAAGGCGCCCTCATCGACCACCCGGAACCCATGGCAGGCCTGTTCCTGGGCCTGGTCGTGGCCTCGGTGCTGGTGACCCGTCGCGAGGTGGCATGGACGAAGCGGCGCCTCGGCGGAGCCGCCCTGGTCAGCATCGTCGTCTTCGCCGGACTGGGCTACCAGGGGGCTCCGATCACGGATCCGTCTGCCCTGATGCTGCTGGCCTCAGGGGCGGTGGCCGTCTGCGCCATGGTCCTGCCTGGCATCTCAGGCTCGTTCCTGCTGCTCATACTCGGCATGTACTCCGCGGTGATCGGCGTGGTGGACGAACGCCTTCTCCTCGACGCAGCCGTGTTCGGCGCCGGTGCGATCGTCGGCCTGGCGTCCTTCTCATCGCTTCTGGCCGGCCTGCTGGAGCGGCGCCACGACGACGTCCTAGCCGTGATGGTCGGGCTCATGGTCGGTTCGCTACGTGTCCTCTGGCCCTGGCCCCACGGTGTCGGCGTGATCAGCCGGCATGCGGAGGAGGCCGTCGGCGGGGCCGACCTCGGCTGGCCGGACGCCGTAGGCGGCCTGGTCGCACCGACGGCCCTCGCCGTAGCCGCCGTCGTGGTGGTGTTGGGCGTCGACAGGCTGGCCCGCTCCAGGAGCTGACCGTTCAGGCGTATGCCGGGTAGATGTCGGCGTCAGGGTCGCGTTCCGGCGGCTCCATATCAGCCGTGACAAGTGGGTAGAGGTCCGCGGGAATGTCCCTGGGGCACGTCCAGTCGATCTCGTCGGCCACGCCTGCGATCTCGGCGAACGGTCGCAGGAAGGTGAAGTAGACGTAGGCGCCACAGGCGATGCGCTCATCGCGGTCCATGGCGACGATGTCCCGGTAGTGCTTCCGCTGGGCCACCTTCGCCGCCGCAGCCGTTGCCTCAAGCTCCTGGTCGGAGAGCGGCACCGGCAGCCCACCGGGTGCCACGCCATCGGTCGTGTAGAGGCCGAACCCGTTCAGGTGCTCCAGGTAGTCCTCCGGCGACGAGATGGTCGTCCCGTAGTCGGTGATCGACACCTCGACCTGCGGGTCCAGGACCAGTGCCGCCGTGAGGTTGCGGTGCGGAACGCCGGCGGCCACGCCGGACCAGGAGAAGTCGCTCTCCCCGAGGCGGTAGAAGTCCCGGACTATCAGGGTCCGGCCGTCCTCGAGCCGGTACGGGCCGGTATCGGCATGGCCCACACGGGTGTCGAAGTAGAGCAGGAACAGGTGGTTGATGATCGTTGCATTGGCCCTGCGGATCCGGTCACGGCGCTCGTCGTCGACCCTCGTGGCGCCGGCCGCCAGGTGGGCGACCATCTCTGGCGACAGCACGTCGACGCGGTTGCCCACCTCGGCGGCATGCAGGTGCGGACCACCCCGGTAGGCGTGAGAGGCGCGCGCCCAGAAGTCCAGCACCGTGTGGGTCCGCTCAACGGAGTCCAGCGTCGGATCGACCATCGCCATGACATTGCGCCCGATGAGGAAGAAGTTGGCGATCCCCCACAGGAACACCGAGTCGACCTGGCACCCGGGCCGCCGGGCCGCCGCACCGATCTCCTCTGGTGACATGGCGGCGGCGATCCTCGCCACCGCCTCCGGGTAGCGCAGGAACGCCTCGATGCACGACACGGTCACGTACGGGGTCACCGGGATGAGCTGCGACGAATAGGAGGTGCGTTCAGCGACCAGGTGGCTGGTCACCGGGTTGATGGCAGCCAGCCAGGAGTTCACCTGGTCCCGGGCCGTTCCGGCGGCCCCGCCGGACGGCACACCCGGGTCCCCGCCAACAGGGTCGGCAGGGTCAGGGCTCATGGCGCCACCAGGCGGATCACGCCCTCGTCACCCGACGCATCCAACTCCACCTCGGTTCCATCGGCCGGTTCCTCGGTGAGCTGGGCGGCGATCACCCCGGGAACCCTGTACTCCCGGCTGACGATCCCGATGTGGCTCCGGATGGTGCCACCGGTGCACACCACGCCGGCCAACTCATCGAAGATCGGTCCCAGGAAGGTGGCGCCGGCATCCCGGACCACCGCCACGATGCCGTCAGCGCCAGTGTCCATGAGGTCCAGGACGTCCTCGGGGCCCTCCAGGCGGAGCCATCGACCGCGTCGAAGCCCGTAGTCGTAGGTCTTCTGGCCACGCCCGATCTCGGTCATGCGGTCACCCTCCCTCGTTCCAGGCCGGCCGCACAGCCCGGACGTCCCAACCAGGCTGTCGCAGCCCGGACCGTAGCCGTCGCCCCCTTGTCGAGGCGGAGCGGGACCGGGACCGGGACCG
>Ga0257113_1000073_pt1 | contig 26421 bp, 22 predicted proteins | sample LP_taG_4_FD_191568 | JGI IMG/M metagenome (GOLD analysis project Ga0257113, IMG submission 191568) | Marine microbial communities from Northeast Subartic Pacific Ocean, Canada - LP_J_2015_P26_2000m | ecosystem: Environmental > Aquatic > Marine > Oceanic | place: Canada: Northeast Subartic... | reverse complement strand
TTTTTCACCCATAAGAGATCCAATAATTCCCGCTTCATTCCAGGGCACACCCATGACCCATGCCAATGGACTGAATATCCATCCAAGGATTTGCTGCAGGCTAAGATCCATCAAACCTAATATTGCGTTTACCATAGCAATTATAGCTACGAACGCGACCAGCATGGCAGCAACATTTGCCGCTAATTTCATACCATTAGTTGCACCTCTAGAAAGTGCTTCCATAATATTGTCATCTTTTTTATCCATTGCGATTTTTAAATCGCCAAAGGTCTCGGATGTTTCTGTTTCTGGATATATAATTTTGGCAATAACCAACGCAGCTGGTGCGCTCATGATGGACGCCGCCAACAAGTGACCCGCGATTCCTGGAATATCTCCCAGCATGCTGACATACATTGCCATAACTCCTCCAGCCACTGTGGCAAACCCACCGACCATCACCGCCATTAGTTCTGATTTTGTCATTTTGGAAATAAAAGGCCTTACCAGCAATGGTGCTTCTGTCTGGCCAACAAAAATATTTCCTGAGATACATAGCGTTTCAGATCCGCTGGTACCCATTGATTTCTGCATGACCCGTGCAATCCATTTTACAATTAACTGCATAATACCTAAATGATATAAGACTGCAATAAGCGAAGAAAAGAAAATCAAGGTGGGCAGGATCCGGAAAGCAAAGTTCATTAGTGGATCTTCTACAACCCCATACCTAAACGATTTGAATAAGAAATCACTGCCGGCATCAGCGAAACTGAGCAAATTCTTTATTCCAATATCAATCGCGCCAAAGAACGGCACTCCAATAGGTGTTTTCAAAATGATAATAGCAAATAGTAGTTGTATTCCTAACCCCCAGGTTACCAAATGCCAAGAAATAGCCTTACGATTGTTGGACATTGCCAGGGCAATGCACAATAATACCAGAATGCCAGCTATACCAATTAAACGTTCCATTGATTATTGCGGTGTCTCAAAACAATGTCTGCATCTTGCCTCATAAATATCCATTTCGCCGATGACTACCTGTGCAGCTTCTTTGATAAGTCGTTGTGTGTAAGATGCGGGGTTCCCGCAGATGATACATATAGCCTGTAGCTTATCCAGATAGTCAGCTTCACACATGATGCTTGGCATTGGACCAAAAGGAACACCGCGAAAATCAGTATCCAACCCGGCAATAATTACGCGTTTTCCATTAGCTGCAAGATCTTTTGCTGTAGTTATGATTGTGTCATCAAAAAATTGGACCTCATCAATACCAACCACGTCCGCATCTTTTGCCAGAGGTGCTATTTCTGCAGCGGACGCTACAAGTGTTGATTTCAATTGTAATTGGTTATGAGAAACAATATTTCCTTCCTCGTATCTTGTATCAATCTTGGGTTTGAATATTGCTACACTCAACCGCGCGATTTCGGCCCGTCGCAACCGTCGAATCAACTCTTCTGTTTTACCACTGAACATATTTCCGCATATAACTTCGATCCAGCCAGAATTATTTGGTTTATTGGTCATAGAAGCATATCCTCGCCGAACGCATCGGGTAATAAATCAGCACTGGTCGTTTCAAGGATATTTCCATCTCCATCAACAGTATATATTTTTATATCACCGCAGATATCCCAGATTACCTGGCGGCAGGCACCGCATGGTTTACCGCCATTATCTGTGGCTACGGCCAGTGCAGTAAATTTTTTATGTCCTGCTGATAACGCATTGTAGATAGCTATTCGTTCAGCACAGCAAGTAAGCCCGTAACTACTGGATTCAACATTACAGCCACCAATTATTTCACCAGATTTGGTAACAACTGCTGCGCCAACGGTATAATTTGAATAAGGTGCTACCGCTCGCTTGCGCATCGCAATAGCCTCTTTTATCACAGAATCTTTCATTTTATTCTATCCTAATTTGCTTAAATACCTGATTTAACACCACTCCGGAAACAAAGCCACCCAAATGAGCAAACCATGCTGTTCCACCAGTTTCTTCGATACCCAGGGTTCCCAGACCTGCAGTGAGGTTGGATAAAAACCAGATTCCGATAACAACCATAGCCGGGACACGAATGAAAGTAATAAAAATGATTAATATTACTAAAACATGTACCGTAGCCCGTGGAAACCGGATCAGGTAAGCGCCTAGCACCCCTGCGATTGCTCCGCTGGCACCTACCATTGGTATCTGTGAGCCTGTATTTATTTGTATTTGTGCTAGAGCAGCTCCCACTCCGCAGAGTAGGTAGAATAACACATAACGCTTATGCCCCAATACACTTTCTATATTATCACCAAAGATCCAGAGAAACCACATGTTGAAGATAATATGCATTAATCCACCATGCATGAACATGGACGTAAATACTGTGATAACTGATGGAGTTGCAGGTGTAAGTGCATAGGTGCTGATAATATGACCTAATAATTCTGACGGTAGGATAAAATATTGATAAATGAAAACCAGGCTATTGATTCCGATTATAGTATAGGTAACGAATGGAAAAAGGATTCTGGGGTTATCGTCTTTATAAGGGAAAAACATTAGTCTACCCTAAATGTAGTACTGCCAGAGACCTGGTTTCCAGCCTGGTCCGAAAGCGAATATTCCATCGTATGTTCACCGGTATTCAGCGGAGTTGGTAGATAATAATAGAGTTCTTTTTTTAGGGGCTGAAATGCATATCTTACTGGTTCACCATCTAGTTTCATACTCATTGTTTGTTCCTCAGAACTAATACCTGATAGATAGTCATCAGCGATCACTGAGATGGTTCGTACATCCTTATAATGGAAATTACCACCATTGGCTGGATACACTTTGCGCACAAATGGTGGATCTGTATCCTGGATAATTCCGATGGCATCAAAACTGAGTAAGGTGCTGGCCATGATCATTCTATTTTGTAAATTAATAGTCGGCAAGAAAGTCCAGCCACTTTTCTGATTGTAATAATATAAAGACGTATTTGGCATATATTTTATTTGGTGATTGTATCGAATTCCAATTCGGATTGAATCCTTGATGGCAAGCTCATAAGGCTGAATTTGGTATACAAGTGATTGTAAAGTCCCACCCTTTGGTTCAACAGGGTGATCGATAGCTTCGATCCAGACCAATGTCGTATCATAAACGGAAGTCTTGGTTATTTGAATGGAGCAATTTTTGTCTTTTGACAAGATATTAGTAATCTTGCCAGGGGCAACAACACTTGGACTCAAATCCAGCTGAATGATGCGTTCAATGTCCCCATCAAAAAAGGCATCGATCCGTAGTGTATTATTGAACAAAGATGGTAAAAGCAGATCTGTAGTATAAACGGTTGGCTGAATCTTCGTTAAGGGAATGGAAATATACTCATCTTCCTTTAATAGTCTTAAAGCAGTATTTCCAGACGTAAAACCATCAGTTTGTATTTGTGCGATGATCTTGTGCTCGACCGCACTAAACGTAATATCGATATCCATTTCTGTCAGTCGTCTATCAGCGTTGGGATCATGCCACGTCAGTGGTGATCCATGCACACCGAGTTTGTTTTTTACAATGAATGATACACCATGTTTTCCCAATTTTGATTTGGGTAACTCTATAAGAAGACCTGACCGATCTTTTTTACTATTAACAATAGTTAATTGTTCATCTGGATATCCATAAGCGGTATAGCTGTAACAAGTAACCTCTGTCAGCGGAATATTCAGCGTAACGGGCTGAATATTGAATTCTATCGTGTTATCAAGCCACTCAACTTCCGTAATCGCAACGTTCACAGGAGGATAATTAATGATAGTGCCTTTGATAATGGTAGTGTTGCCCGCCGCGTCAGACACCTGGATCTCAATTTTATGGTAACCGGGGGTCAGATTAAGTGCACCGGATGTTCCATCAGGAACGATTGTAGTACTAGAGAATGTTTCCAGTTTGTAGAGTTTAGTGAAGGAACCCAGGTTTAGTCTGTGGAAACGGTTTTCCCTAACTTGGCTGACGGTTGCCATTTGGTCATAATCCAGTTTATTATAATTAAGTGAAAAAAAAGGTTCATCATCCACTAGCAGCTGAACAGATTGCACTTGGTATTTGTTTGCTGCCCCCTGTATTTTATCATCTACCTCAATTGTTAAACCTATCGGACCAAAACAGCTTACCGTATCCGGGAACTGGAGACCGCCGCCGCTAGTGGCCGCATATAATGGAATTACTCTAGGTATTGAGCTGCCGTTAACCTTGCTGGACGGAGATAAAGGAATAATACCCACCTGGTGTACGCGAGGAGACCGGTAGTCTTCAACGGGTAATCCATTAGTTAATGGATTTATAGGCTGTGTTTTGCTATTACGCAATTCGAAGTGCAGGTGCGGCCCGAATGAAGCACCGGTATTGCCTGTATAACCAATAATATCACCCTTTTTAACGGAAAATTTTTCCGAGTTGAAATATTCATTAACCATATAACTATTATTTTTTGACTGCAGGGTAAGAAGGATGTTTTCTAAGTGAAAAGCAAACTCTTCCAGATGCGCATATACTGCTGTATGGCTATCATTTAGAGTTAGATATAGCGCCTTTCCGTACCCGTTGAAATTTGCCACCATCCGTGAAATATGACCGTCGTCTATTGCATAAACAGGCCAACCTGTTTCCCCTAGCGTTTTAATGTCAATACCCATATGAAACCCACCATCCCGGAATTCTCCAAAGTTGGATGATAGGGCTTTACTTCCAACTGTTGGCCAGTGGTAATTCTGGCTTGCGGCAATACAGATCATGTAGATAATAATGAAAAAGTAATGGTTTCGCTTCATGAAGAGATCAATTTATTGATAGCGAAAATCATATTCAAAGATAGAATCTTCAATTATAGAAACTAGTCGCAGTTTTAAACGGTAACCCATATGTGATGTAAACCACGAAAAAATATTGACATATTGTTTACTGGCTTAGCACGTGTAAATTCTGCAGATTTACTACAAATAAATTAGACGGAGGTAAAATGAAACAATATAAAACTTTTTTAATAGGAATTGTTTTAGCGGTACTGCCATTCAATAGTGCATCTGCCATTATCGGTTTTGGTATTCAGGGCGGGCAGAGTATTTTCAGTGTAGGGGCAAGATCCTTAGAAAATACTGATGCATTTGCAACTGTTAATACAGGGCCATTTGAAAATTCATTTAACATCGGTATTTATCTATATCTAGATATTATACCATTTATTGACTTAGAAGTTGATGCTAGTATTGTTGGTCAGGAGTATGATTTTACCTTTGGTAATCGGTTAGGTAATGTTGGGCCTATTGAAGCAGTCTGGGCGGGCTCTTCAATATACTTTACAGCTCGTAGGAAAATAATCGGTTTTGAGTTACCCATACTAGGCGGTGCCCAATTATTTGCCGGTGGCGGCTCTAATACACATTCTTTTACACCTTTGGTAAATTTAGATATGGTTGAGATTATTATGGGAGGCAGTCTTGGCGCTCAGCCTGAATTCGATGAGGACGCCTTAGTTGATTATATTGAAGATAACAAAATAGATAAAACCGGTTTTCATATTCAAAGTGGATTAAAATTCCAATTATTTATGTTGGATGCGTTCCTCTTTTACCGCCAAACTTTTGGTGAATTTGAAGATGTGCTAGATGCAAAAACATATGGTAGTATGAATCTTCGCCTTGGTCTTGGGTTTTAGAATATAATTTACGTTCAGATGAAAGGGCGGTTTTCACCGCCCTTTTTATTTTACAAGGACTGGCTGAGTCCAGGCAGTTTCAAGGTCTCCTTCAGCGAATGGATTATCCTGCAATTTATCTGAAATGATTTTGGCCCGGACATACATTTCAGATCCAATGAAATAAAATACGGCCGGATTATCGGTGGTTTCAGCGAAAACCTGGCCAATCTCATTACTGTAAACCCGGGTGATATGAGCGGGTTCACCCTGGGAATTCAATACTGGTTCAGAGGAAGTGTCAAATTGTTTTGGAGTGCCGATAAATTGGGTGCGGTAGACCGTATTGACTTCTTCCCTGATATGGATAGTTAGGGCACGATCATTGATCTGTACATCTTCTAGAATGACACCTGTAGTGGAATAAAAATTTCCCTCTTCCAAAGATGATATAATATTATCAGTATTTAGGGCTCGTGCTTTGACCATAACCCACCCCCGGCCAGGGTTGGATTTTCCGATCTTATGTTTATAGTAACCATGAGTATCATCCACAGCCAGGCCGAATAATGGATCCAGGCCCTGGCGCAATCTCATTGCCAGAACAATATCCCACATTCTGTCCATGCCGGGGTGCGCGTCATCGCCCCAGTTCCCAACCCTAGGGTGACCATTATATACTTCGAAAAAAGTGTCACCATGTAAGTTTATCAAATCTTCTGCTACAATCCCCCAGCCGAAGTTGGGATGGTTCACATGGGCAAGCATGGATTGTCCTGTTTCTTCGCGTTGTTTATATACTGCATCGATATTCCGCTGCAGTACATCATGGGTGCTGTTCCCGCCTTGGGGCGGAATGAGTTCCAGTAAATTGGTTGCGTTTACATGAATCGGATTTTGATCGTACCGATCAGTGATTTCTTCTGCCTGGATCATCAAGAATTTCCCTGCTTCCTCGAATTTTTTCTTGAGCTTATCTAGCGTGACTAGGGCCATTTCAAGTGTGTCTTCTACAATCCGGGTTATAGGCCAATCTTCCCCGAAGCGGTCCCGAACATCGTCCAACTTGGCTTTGGTCATGGATGGAGGCCAACCACCTGGGTCTTCATGCATGACTTTTATCCATTTTTCTCCCACGGAAAGGATATTATGATCAGAAAGAGCCAGGAAATCGTAGCCCCGGTCCTTGTACCAGGCTACTGCTACCTCCGGGGGCGCATCACCATCGCTCCAGAACGTATGGGTATGCAAGTTGCCTTTGTACCAATTATCTAACTCTGAACTGTCTGTGCAGCAAATCCATAGAAATGGAATCCAATATAGAAACCTTCTCAAATTTTGCTAACCTTTTTCCTTATTATCTCTTTCCCTAATAAAAATCCTTCAATTCTTTTCTTCAATTCATCTCTCGTTTCTCGGTAGGGCGGCAGATCTTCTGGATCTGCTCCCCAGCCATGATAGGGATCATCCAGACCCCAATGGATTTGTTCCACATTCCCCGGGAAAGTGGGGCAGGATTGTTGTGCATTATCGCAGACGGTAATGGCGATATCAATTCCAGTGTCAAGATAATCATTGATGGGTTCTGACGTATGGTGGGCAATGTCAATTCCCCACTCTGCCATAACTGCCACGGAAGCGGGATGGAGGCGGGAGGGATGACTGCCGGCGCTGTATACTTCAAATTTGTCTCCGGCCATATGCCGCAACAGGCCTTCGGCCATCTGCGATCGGCAGGCATTACCGGTGCAGATGAAAATAACTTTCTTTTTATCCATATTTAAGTTTACGCCAGCTAGCAATAATCTACAAAGCTGTGCATGATTGCATGGTGTCTGAGCCGATTAAATTCTAAATTTTGTCCGTTTATGGCTCAAAAAGAATCCACAAACCCACTATTTTCGAACCCGCTTGAGGCCTATCCTGGGTTAACTGTATCTGATCTGAACCATTATCTGCCTGCCTTGCAGAAAACGGATGATATTGAAATGAACCTTGATACTATGCGTGATGGTGTATTTTTAACCGATGGTCTAGAAGGCTTGCGTAAACTACCCGCAGCCAGTATCGATATTATCATTACGGACCCACCTGAAAGTCCTTGGCGCGGTAAAGACAGACCTGGCTCACCTATGACTCTTCAGGAATACTATAAATGGAACAATAACTGGCTGGAAGAGGCACACCGGGTCCTTAAATCCACAGGCGCATTATATTTATTCTGTGATTGGCGATTATCAGGGATGTATCATTCAATGCTTACAAATTTTCTACAAGTACAAACCCGTATCACTTGGCGGAAAATGCAAGCCGGTAAAACAACCAAAGCTGTTACCTGGAAAAATCAGGCGGCCGATATCTGGTTTGCCACCAAGACAAGAGATTTTCTTTTTCATCAGGAAGAAATCTCTGATCAGAAGGATATGGAACCGGCGCTTGCACAAGAATCAGGACCCTCCAATCTATGGGTGGATATACTGGATACCCATGTTACCCCTGCCGAGATAATGAGTGGTGATAAACCTGAATTACTTATTGAACGTATTTTGAAGGCCAGCAGTTTTAAATTGAACTGGGTCGTGGACCCGTTCATGGGCAGTGGCGGTGTTGGTGTGGTGACAAAGAAATTAGGGAGACAGTTCATCGGCTTTGAGGCCGATCAGGATCAGTTGCTGATTAGTATGAAACGAATTGACCAAAGCTAAGGGATAATTATGTCATTATTTGATACGATACAAATTGATATGTATGCCGCAATGAAAAGCGGTGATAAACATAAAACCGGGACCTTACGTGTTGCACTTTCCACGCTGAAAGATAAGAAGATCGAGAAGCGGGAAGATCTCACGGATGTAGAAGCAATAAAGATTATTCAAAACTTGGTAAAACAGCGTAAAGAAGCGGCTGATATCTACAAGGAAAACGGTCGTAATGATCTTATGGAAAATGAAAATTCTGAATTAGAAATACTTAATGCCTATTTACCGCAAATGATGTCAGAAGATGATCTACGTATTCTGGTACAAAAAGTGGTCGAGGATACCGGTGCGTCAAGTCTGAGCGACATTGGCAAGGTCATGCCGGAAGTGATGAAACAGTCAGCCGGGAAAGCTGACGGCAAAATGGCCCAGTCTATTGTCAGGGAGTTGCTGCAATAATCATGATCCTGTTCCTAGATGTTCTGGCGAGCTTTTTTATGGTTGTAATGGGCAGCGTTGGTTTTCGCCGAGGATTCATTGAGGAAATGGGGCGATTATTGGGCCTGATTATTTCCACATTATTTGCCTTGAATTATTATCTGGATATGGCAGGATTAATCCTATCCATAGTGTCGGTCAATACATTCGTTATCATGGTTATTAGTTTCGCTATTATCTTTGCACTGATGTTATTCATTACCAGGGTACTGACCAGGTTTTTTCATATTCTATTAACTTCCAGTGGGACAAAGTTTGCGAACCGGTCTATGGGGTTTTTGTTTGGTGCGGTAAAAGGCATGATTATCCTTATGTTATTGTATTGGACAGTAGATTTATTTCCCGAAAAGAAGTGGGCCGCCATTATTCGCGAAGAATCTTATTTATCAAAGACGTTTACCAATACTCGTCATATAATAATTGATATTTTTCACCTGACTGATCCAGTGCATCAGGGTGAAATATTTATTAAGAATGTGATCAAACGGGATCCCACTGCAGGGAAGAAAGAAACCTGATGGCCCGTATCCCTGAAGAAACGATTGAACGCATTCGAAATGCTACCGATATCTATGATGTTGTGGCCCAGTATGTTGATCTGAAAAAAAGAGGCCGGAATTACTTTGGCTTATGTCCTTTTCATGCTGAGAAAACACCGTCGTTCAGTGTGGCACCGGATAAACAGATCTACCATTGTTTTGGCTGCGGATCCGGTGGGAACGTGTTCAGTTTCATTGTGGAACATGAAAAAGTGACCTTTGTTGAGGCCGTTCAGCAATTGGGTGAGAAATACGGTATCCGGGTGCAATATGAAGCTGGTTCAGGCAGCACTGAATTTTTTTCCAGCTTGTATCAGGCACACCATGTAGCCGCGGAACTTTACCATAACACGCTTTATTCTGACCGGGGGAAGGCAGCACTACAGTATCTTCATGATAGGGGATTGAATGATGATGTGTTAAAAATGTATCAGATTGGTTTTGCGCCAGATTCATGGGATACGTTATCAGACAAAGTTAAACCATTGGATATGAAAATTGACGTATATGAGAAGTCCGGTCTTTTCGTGAAAACGGAACATGGATGGCGTGATCGATTTCGATCCAGGATCATGTTTCCTATTTATCATCCCTCAGGTAAAGTAATTGCTTTTGGTGGACGAATATTTAATAGCGATGACCCGGCTAAATACCTTAATTCACCGGAAACACCGTTATACCGGAAAAGCGAGGTCTTTTATGGATTGCATAAGACTAGAGATTCAATTCGCAAATTTGGCACTGCAGTATTAGTGGAGGGGTATACTGATTTTCTGCAGCTGGTGCAGTTAGGTGTCCCTAATGTAGTGGCTCTTTCGGGTACAGCCCTGGCGAAAAAACACGCAGCTCACATCCGAAAATTTGCGTCCAAAGTTTACCTGGCTTACGATGGAGATGACGCGGGAATTAACGCCACACTCAGAGCAGGGTATGTTCTACTGCAAGCCGGTGTCGAACCACTAATTATTGCAGTCCCACCCAATCAAGATCCTGATAACTGGGTAAGAAATGAAGGTATCGGACCTTTTCAGGAAGCCATGGGTGCTGGTATTCCTTTGTTGTTGTTTCACCTCAAAAAAAAAGAAGCGCGAAATTTATCTGGCACGGAGCGTTCTCAGTTAGTGCGGGACATCCTTGGTGAAGTTGCGCGGATCAGCGATGGAATTATCCGAGATGATATCCTCAAGTCATTGGCTCAGGAGCTGCAGGTTGATGAGGTCGAGATCATTCGATTATTCAAACAAAATTCACGCAGAAAGGGAGGATCAACCCCATCCTCAAAACAAACTGCACTGAATAAATCAATGTTTACATCCGCAGTTCAGAAAGCGCAACTGGAAATCATCCGAGCTTTAGCATTTCACTTTGATGAAGTATTTCCGGCTGTAAAGTCAGCGCTTGATTTTGAGTTATTCGATGAACCTATCCTAAAAAAACTTGGCGGTTTGTTGATCAAAGAAAAAACAGGTGTAGAACTATCTGCAGTGATAGATCAATTTGATGATCGTCAGGAACAAGAATTGGTATCGGAGATATTGTTTGATGAAGTCCACACCGATGATCCGGTACAGATTATTCAAGAATGTTTAGTGACGCTCAAAGGCAGGATGATCAAGGATCAGATTAAAACTGCCAGGCTGAAAATGCGCGAAATGGAATCTTTGGGTCAGGATACAGACACAATTATTTTGGAAGTAGCGGAATTACAAAAACAGCTTCAGAAATTGACAATGCTGCTGGATCAGGAATAACTTGGATGAGGACAGTCTTATTGCTGACACTTTTATTGGTAAACCTTTCCGGACAAACAGTAAAATGGGATAACCGTGCGCGATATACTGCAATTACAATCTCATGTGATACTGATAGTGTTCCTATTTATGTAGATGGTTATTACGTTGGAAAAACACCTCTTCCAAATGCCTTGACAGTTACGCCGGGCTGGCACACTGTCAGTATTTTCCCACCTGATGATGGTATCCCTGAGCAAAAAGGACCTTCAACGAGGACAATGAAGGATATTATCAGACTGGGTAAACAGGACGTCATGGTAGAAGAAGGCAACGTAGAACTCGTTGTAATGAGTTACCGGGCGATCGATGCAGAAATCGAGGAATACCAGCGCCAGACGCTGAGCGGCGTCTGGCTCAGAACTGGAATGATTCTCACCTTACTGTTACTCATCACCTGGGGACTTTAAGTTAATAGTATATTGAAAATAATACCGTTTTCTCGCTACTTGTATCCTATAATACCGTTTTTCCTGCTGGGCCAATCTATTGACACCACTATCGTCAAGTATTTCCCCACTGATTTGACCCGATCCATTCTTTTGAATGACGGTGTGGATTCCTCAAAACTCAAAAAACGAGCTTACTTCAAGGCAACTTACGATGGCGGCGGGGACTTGATCAAAGTGGAGTATGTGCCTGCATCCCGCGACCAAGGCTTGCCTCTGGATACAGCGGGCACAAGGGTATTGTACTATACTAATTGGAACGATTATAAACGGGAATTAACTAATCCGATTACGGAATGGGAAGCAGGTCGCGTCCCCCATTATAAAGCTACCTTTGGCCGCAGTGGGCGGTTAATCTATGTGGACAGATACACGGGCCTTGGTGAAAAGTTATATACCTATAAATTACGCTGGAATCGGGAAGGCACAAGATCTGCGTACAGAGTAACCTTTCATGTAAAAATGCCGATTACGCAACTGGATAGTATTCTTTTTGCATATCCCGCAAGTGAAATGCGGCCAGATTGGGTGGCTGATTTCAAGAGTATCAAAGATGGACGCCCAAAATCTGTACGGGTCTATGGCGAGCTTGGATATGAATATTACAATTACAAGTTTTATTATGAGGATCTGCAGGATACAGTGAATCAAACTGAGCGGATAACCGCCCGTTATTTTCAGGCTGATACCATTTACCTGGGCAGTCATGATATTTATCTGGCAAAAAGTAAATATCTTACCCAATTGGACTATTTTTCTACAAATGGCACCTTGCTTACACGGGCTGTATTTTGGATGGACCCCATTCTGGACGATGTGCTTGTTACTACTGCAAATGAGGAAGGTGAAATAATTGGTCGCCGTATTGTACCAAAAGCAAAAGCACTATGGCGCCAATATCGCCTAGGTGGCTTGTACGGCGAAGAGGATGAAATAACCACTGTCAAAGAAAGAAAGATTGGGAGAGACCGTGTTGCCAAGGAAGAGGAAGAAAAAGATTTGGTCATGATGAACGTAGATTTGTATGGATCATTACCAATGTTGAATGGCTTGGGTGAAAATATGGAGACTGTTTTGTGGGGCCCAGGCTACATGATCGGTGCAAAATTGCCCTGGGCATTCAGGTTTAGACAATCTCAGATCAATTTATTATTTGAGTATATGTCCGCTACCCTTCCAGGTGGTTTCTATAACCTGGAGCTTAATGGTTTTAATGCCCTGGGCAGTTATCCGCTGATCATGGATTTTGTGGATGGATTAAATATAGTTGGCGGATTAGGAATGTTTCTTTCATCTTATGGTCAGATCAATAATGTAAATGCGTTCGCTTTCATTGGCGGTGCAGAATTTCGTCTGGTAAGTACTGCTTTTTCCAATTCACGAATTAAAACTGTTTTTGGTGTACGAGGTATGCATTTACGTGCCGATCCAAGGGACGAGGAAGCGATAATGAACTTTCTTATGTTTCAAGTAGGTTTTATTTATGCGCTGTAACATAAAATAAAAAAGCCCCAGCAACGGGGCTTTTTTATTAGCACTAGCTTTGCTTATATAGTTCTAGAAGCGAAATGTCAAACCAGCGTTGAAATACCGAGGTGTACCCAGAAATACTTCTGCACTAGTTGCATCATGGCGGCCATCATCATTATAAGCATTATAACTACTATTATCATAAGCATCCTGGATATAGATAGCATCCAAAGCATTGAAGACGTGGAAAAAAGCCTGTATACTAATATCCCTGCTGCCTGCGGAAAAGCTACCCGGAAGGTCATAGTAAGCATGTAAATCAACCCTGTAGTAATCCGGTGCCTCCCATACTTGATCTCTGTCCGCAACACCATCATCTCCTATTTCACGACTTCCAGGACTCCAATCTGCAAAATTGCGATCATAAAAATTAAATAGGCCTTGAATTTTAAGCCCATCAGCTGGAGTGATGGTACCACCGAGGACCAATTGGGATTGAGGGCTGTCACCAACATAAAGCCCATCGAGACCATATACATAATTTGTTACATTTGTTGTCGTATCAGTATACTCTTTATAATTGCCACTGGCATCACCATCGAATTGCCAGTTAGCATATGATATGGCGCCATCGAGCCTGAACAAGCTGTTTAATTGAGCTGATCCTTCGACTTCAAAACCACTATGGTTTTGATTCACGCCGGTGAGAAAGACCATAGCATCAGCACCATCGCTAGAACCAGAATTTACGTATTTAACCTGATTGCGGTCCTTCCATTGGGTGTTATAATAATTAACATTCCCAACCACAGATCCGTCCTCAGAACGAAGCTTCAATCCTACTTCTAAGCTGGTAAATACTTCATTTAATGGATCTTCAGATATTGTACCATTATTATCATCAATCACATTATCCAAAATCGGCACTTTTTCTACATTTCCAAAGTTAGCAAATACTTTGCTTTGTTCACCAACTTTGCCTATTAATGGAATCATGCTTAGGAAGGACATCGCACTTCCCAGATCGTACAGCACACCGGCCTTGAACTGGATAGCTGAAATGGGATCAGCTTCGAAAAGCGGATCTCCTGCTAGAAAATGATTTTGGTGAGTATAGGTAATTGAAGAGTAACCAAACATGCCATAAGCTGATAAGGCATCTTTGGTATAATTACCTTGGCCAAAGAATCCCATCCAGTCCACCGTATTATGATTGTGATAATGAATGATGTCACCTAGCCCAGCTTGATAACCATCAGGAAAATTTTTATTCCTAGTCTCCACGTAATATTCACCGCCCAATAGATCCCGGACTTCACGAGCATGCTCGATTTCTGCAGTACGCCAATCAACACCAAATTCCAGCTTAATATCATCGCTCATATCATAATTGAGCTTTGAAATAAGACCTAAAGTCGATTGACGGTTGATACTATTCCTTATGATTGCAATTGACTGGCCAGCAACTTTATCCCCGCCTTTTCTATCTTCAGTACTTCGATTCATGGCAATGGTCGCATCTAGATCAAAGACACGGGATGGGCCAGAATAGTCCCATATATATCCTGGGTATTGATCTAAGGTGCCTGAACCACCACCTGAACCACCAGACCAATAAAAAACAGATGATAATCTCATTTGATCATTAATAGTGAAGAAATGGTTTAGGTTTACTAGCGGTTTATGAAAGTAATTTTCCCGCTCATTAAGGAAATTAGGATCATGGCGATCCACAACGTTTATCCCATACATATAATAGTATTGTTGACCTGTGTATAATGAACTAACTCTATTCCAGTTTTCACTATAAAATCTTCCGCCTGTACCATGTGTAGCTTCAGGAAATTTATTTAATGCTCCCTGTGGATAATCCAATACATCAGCAGCAAATTCATGGCTATAAGTAGCGGCGTTTTGCTTCCAAAGATTTTGACCATGGCGTTGGGGTGCCCCAATAGCATAGAGTTCAATCCGGTTTTTGGAATTGACCGCGTAGGTTGCACCAAAGTAATAAGCCCAGGCATCAGTCCATGTTTTATCTATTAATCCATCACCCGTTTTTCTTACCACGGTTGCGCTAATAGCATATTTATCATTGATTAAACCAGTATTATAATTCACGGACGTCTTCAAAAAATTACCTGCACCATACTCTTGTTTGACTTTACCGCCACTTCCCATTGCGGCAGGATCCGTAATGATATTCATTGTACCACCAATGGATGGTGCTGCAAGATTAACAGCGCTAAGACCACGTTGCATCTGGATAGATGATGTGGCATCACCAACCCCGTCCCAGTTGGACCAGTAGACCCAACCATTTTCCATATCATTCTGGGGGACACCATTGATCATGACGGCAACATTACGCTGATTAAACCCACGAACATTAATACGCGCATCACCAGCACCTCCACCTTGCATGGTAGCATAAACACTGGGAGTGGTGTTCAATGCCATAGGAATATCTTGTGAGCCAAGACGAAATTCCATATCTGCTTTGTTTACATTTGAATAGGCAACAGGGGTATTTTCTACCGCACGTGATGCCAGCACTTCCAAGCCAGACATTTTTAGAACAGCAGCGGATAAAGAGAAATTTACCACGGCAGTACCTGTACCAACGGTAACAGATTCGCTAGAAGATTTGTAACCCATCATTGATGCAGTTACAGTATAGGATCCAGCGGGTAGTTTCTCGATCAGGTACGAACCGCTGGCATCAGCGGCTGCGCCTAAATCTGTGCCTTCAACAACGACATTTGCCCCAGCCAATGCCGCGCCGCTACTGACGTCAGTGACCATACCAGCTAGAGTACCCACCTCTCCCCATACAGCTTCTTCCAGGACAGCGGCTTCCTCTACCACGGCATCATCTTGTGCAAAAATTGTCAGTGGCAGGCTTAGAACGAATGTTAATAGAAAAAGTCGATTTTTCATTTATGTCTCCCTTATTATTTTATATTATTTTGTGATTATCACTAATTGAATAATAGAAATTCAAACGGTAAAAACGCATTTGCCTGCTTGAAAGTTCATAATATCTGTATTGATCCGCAAGCAATAATAGCAATGTTGATTTTACTGTATTGTTTACGAATATTTGCTGAACAATTTCTTAAAATGGCGTGATGCATCTAGCCGAATTGTTTTTTGGTGAATTCACAAAAGTAGAAACGGGATACACCTCCAGTTCATATCGATAGGGCAGGACATGATCCAGCGCAGCTGTAGGGGAATGGTCGCGTGTATTGATCCATACATCTATCGCTGAGTGCGGTAGAATCACCGGCATCCGGTTATGGATATGGGCATATTCTGGTTTGGGAGTAGTCGTAATTACCGTATATGTTTTCATTAATTCCCCATTGGCAGATCGCCATTCGTCCCATAATCCAGCCATTGGCAATATGTTTTTCTCAGGGTCATGAAAATAATGGGGTGTTTTGATAGTGCCTTTATTTTGCCATTCGAAATAGCCATCTGTGATTACGATACACCTCTTGCTAATCACAAGGTTTTTAAAGGATGGTTTTTCTAATAACGTTTCTCCGCGGGCGTTTATCATCTTTGCACCGATAGCTTTATCTTTTGCCCAGGATGGTATTAGCCCCCAGCGCATGTGCTCTATCTTACGTTTGTTATTGTAAATTAAAATTGGTGAATTTTGCGTGGGCGCAATATTGTAACTTGGATTGTATTCATCTTTCAGATCCCATTCATCAACAAGAAGCTCTTCAATTATTGCCTGGGTGTCTTTGGTAAGTGTCTTCCTACCGCACATGGGTATATATTGATTGGATTAACAGTTAAAAGTACAGCAACCCAAGGTTCTTAAATCTCTTCTCCAAAGAGTTTTTCAATATCTATAGTTCTATCCTCATTATAGAATATCCATTTACCGAATCGTTTTCCTTCCACATATTCACCTTCAATTTGTTTCCAGCTATTTTCGTACCATTGTGTACTCTTACCGTGGCGAACCCCATTTTTAAATGCCTCCTGTTTGAATTTTTTTCCACTGTCGTAGTACCAATTATATATACCATGCAGTTTACCATCCCTGAACTGGCCCTCTGCATATCGGACACCTTCTTTATTCCAGTAAGTCCATTTCCCATTCCACAACCCATTTCTATAGGTGCCTTCTTTTTGTTTTTGACCATTATTATACCAGTAGATGCGCTTTGTTATAATAATGGTGTTGCCTGATTGTTTGAAGATTGTAATGATTTTGGGCATACCATCATCATAAGTCTCTTCCACGAATTCACGGGTTTGTGGAAAAATCAAGGCAGACAGGAAAATTAGTAGAACAGGTACTTGTTTCATTTTCAAGCTTTGGTTCACAGGTGTATAATTTACGTGTAAAATAAAAACTTCACCAAAGAACGAAAAATCCTCGAATTCTTAATACTGTTTCTTCTGACACTTGGGACAAAAATGGGTACCGCGACCCGCAACCCGTTTCTTTTTTATTTCTGTTTTGCAGATCGTACATGGTTGACCATCTTTCCCAAAGACTTGTAACTGGTTTGAAAATTTTCCTGATCTTCCATTGAGGTAACTAAAATTGACCACGGTTGTACCGCGGGCAGTTATAGATGATTGTAAAGTGTTTTTGATCGACTCACAAAGGGTGCTAATATTTTTTTTCTGTATTTTGTTAGACCTTGTTTCCGGGTGTATTCTGCTCTGCCACAAACATTCATCCACATATATATTACCCAGTCCGGCAATGATACGCTGATCTAACAATAAGGCTTTTATCATTCGCTTTTTACAGCGCAGGTTCTCTATCAGCCATTCAGCGGTGAAAGAATCACCAAGCGGTTCAATACCAAGTTTTTTATCTAGAAAATCCTGTGACGTGTAATAATAAAACCGGCCAAATTTTCTTGTATCCTCAAAAACTAACTGTCGCCCATTTTCTAATTCCATACTGGCGGAGATATGCTTTCTAATAGTTTTACCATCAGCAAAATACAGTTTACCAGTCATGCGTAAGTGGATTGCAAGAATATCTTCATCAAAGGAAAGCACAATAAATTTTGCTCTGCGGTGAACGTTTGTAATATTTCTTCGAACTAGGTTATCTAAAAAATCTTTTTTTGAAAAGTTGAACAATACCTTGGGCCAGCACACATTAATATTTATGAATTTCTGACCTACGAGTTGATCCCTGATGGATAAGACGACTGTTTCAACTTCTGGAAGTTCAGGCATGGTTTAGTTGAACCAGTAAGATATTTTGGCTACCAGTGCTTTGTCCTTGGTGCGGAAATCATCCGGGTAAGAATTATTAGTATAAACAATAAACAGATCTGATACAGGTGCAAAACGCCACTGGAAGCGCAAATTCACATTAACATTATCAGCCTGATCGTTATACTGAACAAAAGTAGTGAGAAATAAGTCATTAGTAAAGGTTAGATCCAGTCGCGGTCCAATCAATAGGAAGGCCATACTTTCAAAAGGCTCAGGTAGATCAATCTTATCATAAGTCGTAGATATGGATAGGTTGACATAAGGCTGTACCCGATAATTAATTGTACCGTTAAGAGAAAACTTATTTCCGTTATAGTAACCACCGTATCGAATATTGGAAGTAAAATTGAGTGTTTTTCGAGCATCAGATTCATAGTTTAGCGAAAATTCATTCCAGTTGTATGCGCTGCCGGCAGCAAGTGTATCACCGCCTGTATTTGTTGGGTCAAAAGGTTCGAGTAATTTTACATAACCCCGTTCTAAATCTGCAGAAAACTTGCTCCGGTCCAGCCAGTTGATTATGTATTTTAACTCAAGTTCTCGATCTGTTGTATTAAAGCCCTTATCTAAAACGTTATAAAATTTGAATGCTGGTCCATGGTTGAGAATATTTCCCTCGATGGTGTAAGATTTAAATTCTAGCTTTGAACCAAAGCGGTGGAAGCCATTCCTTTTTACAAAACCTACATCGGCCTGGAAATCTGTGCCGACAAAAGAATAGTCCATATGGGCCGATACTGTGCCGGTATTGTATTTGATTGAAGTCGCAGCTGCGAACGCTTTATCTCCAGCATTCTTGTATATTGCCTGGTGAAAAAAAGCTTTCCCCGTCCAAAGGTTGTCCGAACTGGCCAAATTAAAATCAATACCGCCAACCCGGTTATACGAATTTTCGCTGCTGTCTGCATTATCTTGCAGTTCAGATTCCTTATTTACCAGAAATACACTTAAACTGGAACGTGTAAGTATCTTTCGCTGTAGTGTTGCTACGGTAAAGTTATTGGAATCGGTTTGCATACTCATAATCCCTAGACGGTAATTTGATCCCAGTTTACCGCTTAGGCGTGCCCCGCCTTTAACTGGACTGGTAAGCCCTATCCGCCGGGAAAAGAATGGCCTTATATTTTTGCTGCCCAGGCTGGCGAAAAGATCACTATTCTCCAGAAAAAACTGCCGCTTTTCAGGAAAGAATAATTCAAAGCGATCTAGATTTGTTCTCTGCCGATCTACCTCTACCTGCGAAAAATCGGGATTAATGGTTAAATCCAGATTTAATGAAGTGGATAATGTTACCTTTGCATCCAGCCCGTTATCCGCATCGCTATCTGCTGGGGTGTCGGCATCTATATCTTCCGACCCTTGACCGGAAAGAAAAGGAATTATTGAAAATCGGGTTCCCAGTTCTGGAGGTGGTTTATCCCACTGCAGTGTACCAGTGAAGGCCAGGGTAGAGGATTTGAATTGTCGCGGCACAGGTGCCCAGGCAGACTTTTCATTTTGGAGCAATGAAAAACGACTGAAATTAATGCCCCATTCATCAACCCCTTCCTGGTAACGAATACTGCGGAATGGAATTGCAAATTCTGCCACCCAGTGATCATCATATTCTTTTACGGCGGAATGCCATTTGCAGTCCCAGTCCAGCGAAACATCACCGCCATCTGCCTGTATGCCATCCCATTGTGCGCCAGCGGCAGAGACCCCAAATGCAAAGCCGTTGGTCTGATCATTGTAGGTGTCCATGAAAATGATGAAGTTATCATTTTTAGGAAAACTGAAATCTCGCCGCAATGATTCTACCGGACGTTCACCAATTACCGTGTCGTAACATATAATCGCTGCAAAAAGGTAATCGTCATTGTAAACCAGTTGTACTTCTGTCCTTGTAGTAGCCAGGCCAGTATCAATGGGTGTTATTCTAAAAAAGTCTTTAGCTGTAGCAGCATTTTTCCAAACTGTTTCATTCCGTTCACCATCAATTACAATTTCTTCATCTGTTGCGGCAATATCAATCAGGAAAGTGGCGCGATTAACAGGTTCCGACTGGGCATGCAGAAAAGAAAATCCGATTAATATATACAATCTTTTCATCAGGCATTCATTTCTTTAGCAATCATTTCGCAAACCCAAACTTAATTAAAAAAATGCATACTGAAATAATAGAGCGCAAGATTTTATTGCTAATGTTGTTCAAAATGTTTGAAGCCAATATATTGTGATCATGATATTCATAGTTATGGGTGTATCGGGGTCTGGAAAAACCACTGTTGGCAAGGCATTGGCATCCGCGCTGGAAATTCCTTTTTATGATGCGGATGATTTTCACCATCATGGCAATATCGTGAAAATGAATCAGGGAATACCGCTAGGTGACCTAGACCGAAAATCCTGGCTGGAAACACTGAGTAAGAATCTGGCACAATGGGAGGCGGCCACGGGCGCCGTGCTGGCTTGCTCTGCGCTGAAAGAAATGTACAGAGCAGTTCTTCAATCAGGCGTAAAAAATGATATGACCTGGGTATATCTTTACGGTCGCTCAGAGCTAATCAAAGAACGGATGGCTGGAAGAAAGGAACATTATTTCAAACCAGAGTTGGTAGCTTCACAATTCGCGGATTTGGAACCCCCGCAATACGGCTGGCATTTTGACATTTCGTCATCAGCAGATCATATTGTGAAGAGTATTTTAGATAAGTTGAGGCATACAGACTAATTATGGATTATCAACTGCTAGCGGCTGTTCTTATCAGTATCGCATTACTACTGTTATTGATTCTGCGATTCAAAATACAGGCGTTTTTAGCACTGCTGATTGCCAGTATGGCCGCTGGTATCTTGGCCGGAATGCCCCCTGCCACAATAATTGACAGTATGAAAAAGGGCATGGGCGATACTCTTGGATTTGTAGCGACTGTTGTGGGACTTGGGGCCCTATTCGGTGCGTTGCTGAAGCGCTCCGGCGGTGCCCGATCCTTGGGGGATTATATGCTGGAAAAAATGAGCTTGGAAAGGGCACCATGGGCAATGGTTGGAACAGGACTTATCGTTGCTATTCCTGTGTTTTTTGATGTGGCCTTCATTATCCTGGTCCCGATCATTTATGCACTGCAGAGACAAACCGGCAAATCATTGTTATTTTTTGGCATGCCTTTATTGGCTGGACTGGCTGTTGCCCACGGGTTCATCCCGCCAACACCAGGACCTGTTGCCGTAGCGCACATACTGGGTGCGGATCTAGGTTATGTAATTCTCTTCGGCCTTTTGATTGGTATACCTACCGCTGTGATCAGCGGGCCGATTTTTGGTTCATACGTAAGTAATAGAATCGAGGTGGCCATACCTGATTATATGGAAGAGACAACGGAGGATAAAGAGAGCCATGTTGCTCCTGGGATGATCATAACAATTATCTTTATCCCGATATTGCTTATGGTCATCAACACTGCAATAAAACATATTCCGCAAACAGTCTGGTCGATCCCATCTGCTATCACTGTTTGGATCGGACTAATAGGGCATCCATTTACAGCCTTGATCATAGCGAATTTATTAGCGTGGTATTTTTTGGGTCTTCGCCAAGGCATGACCAGGGATGACATTCAGGAAATATGGGGTAAGTCCCTGGCCCCAGCAGGATTGATTATTTTACTAACTGGTGCAGGCGGAATGTTCAAGCAAATCTTGATCGATACAGGTGCAGGCGCTATGTTAGCCCAATCCCTGGCCGGCGATACAACTACGCCAATAATGTTTGCCTTTATATGCAGTTTATTGGTGCGTGTGATCCAGGGTTCAGCCACTGTCGCTATGATAACCAGTGCGGGTTTAACGGCACCACTATTAATATCATTTGGTGGGGCAGAGGTTTATAAAGCTTTAGTAGTAATCGCTATCGCCTCTGGCGCTACAATGATGTCCCATGTGAACGACAGTGGTTTCTGGCTGGTGAATCGTTATTTTGGTCTTACCGAACGGCAGACCTTGCAATCATGGACATTACTTACGGTGATCCTGGGTCTAACTGGATTCTCGATAGCTTTGATCCTGAGTGTTGTAATATGATCAGAGAATCACTTCGAAATCAAATTTCTGGGTAATGACCTCGCCTGCACTTTTCACCTGTACCCAAATGGCGTAATTGCCTGGCTTTCCCAGTTTAATTGCCGGGAAATTCACCGCACCATTGGGTGATGTATTGCTATTGAAATAATTCCCTGTTGAATCATCCGCAAAACCGAAAAAACATATATCTTCCCGATCAAGTACGCCCTGGGTATAATTTTTCTTAAACATTTCCTGCGAGGCCATGCTGATCGTACCAATGGGGTGCAGGTGGACAAAAACACTCCTGTCATTTTTTAATAGCGCTGCGTGACCGCCCATGCTTATATAGGGTTCTAACACTGCCGGTGTTCCGTTATTACTCACTTTAAACTGCATCGTAATATCGTCCCCAGCGTTGTATGCAAGTTGTTTTCCTTTCCATGTAATTCTGTCCTCATTAGTATTAAGCATCCATGAATCATCTGGATCTCTTTCTACGGTAAGAATAGTGGGGTCGTAGATGGTATTTTCAGCATTATAGGTAAATGTATTGGTCATGGTGTGGGAAAAACCAGTTTCATGGGTAATGTCCATATAAAGATGATACCTTCCATTCTTAAAAGGTGGCATCTTTGCTATGAAAACATTTCTATCATCTGTTCTGTTTGGGTGAATATGTGCCAGCTGTTCATATGTGTCACTAATGATATACATGTGCATAATTTTTCCATGATCGGGAATAAGATCTGCTATTCTCCCTTGAACCCATAATTCGTCTACAATCTCAATACTAATATGATCCGCTTGACCATTATTCAATATACCCACCTTATTCTCAAGAGACTGGAATATGTTTTGTTGATAGGCCAGATCAATTTTATCCCACCAGTTTTTCCCACCATAAATGATCGCTGAGAAAAGCAATAAGGTTATAGCAGTCACAATATAAGATCGTTTCCTTTTTGTTTTGTCTGGCTCAGCGCCAGGCGGTTCAGTGCTGTCTTTATAACCAACCCTGATAATGTTGACACAGCCAAAGAATAAAACACCAAGCAAAACCCACAGAATGGACGATGTGGTTTGATTCATCACCACTACTTTTGTAGCTATAGAATTAACTGGAATAGAGGTGCGCTCAACACGCTGGCCCTGATATATTTTTATGTCAAGATTATATGAACCAAAATCCATTAGCCAAATCTGAGCAGAAAATAAATTGTTTTCTCCCTGGACAGGTTCAGCAACATCAGGCGGCGGCGATTTGCTTTTTCTATCTTTATCCTGTTTTTGCGGCTGGACTGTTACCTTGTTAACACCATCTGCAAAAACTCTCACTGAAATATCTGACAGTCCAGGGACCACGCCAGGCAACTGAACGAATACTCGCAAGGGGATATCTCCAGCCTTTCCTTCATAAATAACATTGTTATGCCCAATGTCTGCACTGAGGAAACAAGAAAGAATTATAGCATGTAGAATGAACTTATTTAGGGAGCAGGTCATCGCTTGATCTGTCTGATCCAGGTACCAAAGAAGGTGCCTAAATAGGAAAAAATAATGGTAAAAATGGTAAGCAGCCCAAAATTCCCCAGCGTCATTTTTTTCAATTCAGATTTTTGTCCATAGGGTGTCCATTCCTGAAACCAGAACTCGTAATTATGTTCACCGATCCTGGCAAAGTAAGGGATATTATTATCAGCAGCAAAAAACCAGTTTCTAGCATTTTCGGTGAGAAGAAATTCAGCAAAGTGCCACTGCACAACAAAGAAAGTGATGCAAAAACAAACACCAATCATTGCTGCTTTTACTATTCTGTTACCACTTTTGATCTTACGGTGCAGGATATCAACACCAAGTGCTGGGATGACTAATAGCACGGGGAAGTAAGGGGCCACATAATGGTCTACATCTCTATAAATAGGGCCCAGCAGTGGTTCAGCTTCAAATAGTGGTAAGATCCAGATGATCAGCAGACGATGCAGGATAAACAGTGCCGCAATTATGGTTGCTGCATATTTATGGTCAGCTGCACTGCGAAATGCAACGATCAGAAAAGAATAGATTGTTAATGATAACAGATAAAATTCATACGTGTGCTGTTTATTGGCAAAACTGTATTCTGTGAGAAGAATTGCAAACTGGACCACGATTAAGCTGGCAGAATACATGTATAATAATTCAAGAAAATCTTTCTGGTTACCTTTGGCCAGGTTCTTTTCGGCAATCAATAGTATCAAAGTCCCAAGTAAGTTAGCAAATATTCCAGCTGCTAGGACCAGGTGTGGTGGGCTGATAATCTGTACGTCTAAACCGTAAGCATTATGCCACCAGTCATCAAATGGGGCCGAAGTCAGCATGGCAATAGCCCCCCAGATAGAAACCCAGCAGGCAAATGGTGCCTTGAAGCCCCAGAATATCACATACCTGTTATACAGATTTACATCTACAAAGGTTTGTCGCAAAGCCATGTAAGCGCAGGTTACACCACAAATAATTCCACCCAGATATACAACAACGTGGGGCGGAGACAATAATTTATCCCGGCCAATGGTCTCGTGCCAAGAAATGTCCCATTCGATACCTACCACCACAGCTGTGGAAGCGATCAGGAATAGGTAAATATATTCCGGGAGACTCTTAAACAATTTAGATATGTTATTGGATAGTGATTTTTCCACAATCATAATTTAAATCAACAGTCATCTGCATTATAAAACAAAATGTCCCGCTAATAAGGTTAAATAAAAGTTAATGATTGAGTGATCGAACTAATGTTGCAAAGTTGATTACTAAACCTAGGTCAATTACATTGTTATTTAGGTCGTTTTTTAAAGCAAACACCTTTCCAGTGGACATTCGCACGCCAATGTAGTTGTTAAAATTATACGTCAATCCGAGCACAGATTGTGCAATGGACCCTTGGCCTATGGCTAAATGGCCACCGCCACCAGCACCAATTAACATTTCTGCATTGGCTTTTAATTGATCATTAAGTATAGCTTTACTTTGTATACCAATACCCACCAATCCAGCGGCATATCCTCCTACGTAATTACCAGAATATGCTGAATGAGCTTGACCTGTAAGAAAAATGTAATTGTTCAACAATTTATCAAATTTAACACAAATGAGATGCACATTATCATTAGCAATATTATGAATACGTTTGGGGTGTCTATAAACTTGGTTAGTTATCCTAATAGCCCAAGTATAGAAGGTGTAAATACCCTCAGCACTCCTACTTTTGTTTGTGGGTACAATACTGGCTGTTTCTATTGAATAAAGAAGTTTGGATGTCAGGCTGATTGCTTTGAGATTTCCTTTAGGGGAATTCAGATATCCACCATCAATTTGCATAGCAATATTTGGAGTAAAGTTCAGTTTTAAACCAATATTCGTTTCCACCAAAAATCCACCTCCTGTTTCCACGTGACCGCCACCCCCAGAACCTGCAGTGATTTTTCCTGATAAGGATAAATATTGGGCAATTAAAGGATAGTTGTAACCAATACCGGCTAAAAAATCCATATAACCGTGTGGATTTCCTTTAAAAGCACCAGAAGTTTTCAGTAAGATATAAGAATATTTTGTTATGAAGCGACCAAGTTCAAATCCTGTAAGCCAAATGGTATCATCTTGAACTTCTCCCGAGGTATTTTTTGTCGCCAACTTTTGAAAATAATTTTTTACAATGATACCCATATAGATTCGTTTAAATGTAATATTACTTGAACTTGATATATGCTTTAACATATTTAAGCCATTTATAGTCTTACCAATGAAATTTGGATTGGTATAATAAAATTGAGTTGGGATAGTAATGGAAAGACTAACTTGTTTACCTTGGATCCTACTGTCAGGAAATCTAACATAACTGTAGTTGGCGCCTACTTTGAATTGTTCAAAGTCATAAGAGATACCAATGTGGCTCCGCATCATAGAGCCATTACCAGTCCCCACCTTGCCACCGCCTCCTCCAACAGATAAACCAGAGTGAATCCA
>Ga0257113_1000071_pt1 | contig 26580 bp, 23 predicted proteins | sample LP_taG_4_FD_191568 | JGI IMG/M metagenome (GOLD analysis project Ga0257113, IMG submission 191568) | Marine microbial communities from Northeast Subartic Pacific Ocean, Canada - LP_J_2015_P26_2000m | ecosystem: Environmental > Aquatic > Marine > Oceanic | place: Canada: Northeast Subartic... | reverse complement strand
TGTTTAGCGTTCTTGGCCCCATTCGCAATCTTAGCAATGTAAATATCGAGCTGCAGAAAGGATTTGCCTCTGCGGACAGGGTGTTTGGAGTATTAGATACGCCGGCATCAATCGTTTCAAAACTTGATGCTAAAACCATAAACGAGTTTAATGATCAGATAAGTTTCAATAATGTATGCTTCAACTATGAGGGAACAGAGAAAGTGTTAACAGGTATTTCTTTCAACATGGATAAAGGAACCGTGACCGCACTCGTAGGCTCAAGTGGTGCAGGTAAGTCTACTGTTGCAGACCTAATTCCAAGATTTTATGATGTAGTCGAGGGTTCAGTCACAATAGACGGTATTGAAATAAGAGACATAGAGCTCAACTCACTTCGCATGTTAATGGGGATTGTTTCTCAAGAGACTATCTTATTTAACGACACAATAGGCTCTAATATCAAGTATGGTCTGCAAAGTGTGAGCAATGAGCGTTTGAAAGAGGCAGCCAAGAATGCTAATGCACTCGATTTTATTAATGAGCAGCCGCAAGGATTTGAAACAATAATCGGTGAAAAAGGTGTGCGTCTTTCAGGTGGACAGAGACAAAGAATCGCTATCGCAAGAGGAATCCTAAAAAATCCACCAATATTAATCCTAGATGAGGCCACATCATCACTAGATACACAGTCTGAGCATCTTGTTCAGACAGCTATTGATAATCTTATGGCTGATAGGACAGTCTTGGTGATTGCGCACAGGCTTACCACTGTGGAAAATGCTGACTCTATTTTGGTTATGGACGCTGGTCAGATTGTTGCCTCTGGAACCCATCAGGAGTTATTGAGCCAGGACGGTATATATACTAGGCTATACAACAAACAGTTCAAGAAATAATACTATTATGACTAATGAGATTTCTATTCTCTTTGATGCATACCATCTTTACCATCTTCCACAGTTTGACCCACTGATTGATCTGCTGGAAAAAGATAATCGGTTTAGGGTGTACTACTCTACCTACAGCAAAAATAGGAAAGAAGAGATTGATATCTGCTCTTCTATTTTGAAAAAACGGCCAGGAAAATTTGTCTTTGATGTTGAGGAAGAAAAACGTGTAAAAAAAATTCGTGATCTAGATTTGGATGTATTTATCTGTGGGTGGTCTAGATATGATCTTGATTCATTCGTCAGTGATAAAACCCTTGTTGGGATGATCTATCACGGTATTGGCATAAAGCCATCCTACTGGCGCGATAATCATAAGCGTCTAGACCTCAGATTTGTTGAGGGTGAGTACAGAATAAACCAGCTCAGAGATTATGGAATCAAGACAGACCTTGCTCTTACTGGTTTCATTAAGCTTGACCCGTTATTTAATGGTTCAGGTCCAGATTCAGATCAGCTGAAGAAAGAGCTCGGTCTTGATTCTTCAAAAAAAACGATTTTATTTGCTCCTACTTTTTACCCCAGCTCTTTAGAAAAAATTGGCATGAGACTTGGAGATTATACCGCAGAATACAATGTGATACTTAAGCCACACTTGTGGACATATTTTCTGGATATTTTTGGTGAAGCAAATCTAAAAATGCAGAGGGAACTGATTTCTAACCTTATAGAAAAATTTGATCACATAAAACTATTGGAGCCTGAAAAGTATAATATACTTCCTTATTATCTTATTGCTGATGTTTTACTCACAGAGGCCAGTAGTACAATTTATGAAATGATAGCTTTATCTAAGCCTGTCGTGGTAAATCGTTTTTACAAGCTAAAGCTATCACACAAACTGTTTCGTAATCGATTATATAGGGCAAGGCTGAACAAAGAAATGAATCAGGATGTAGAAAGCTTTTGTTTTACCGCAGACAACCACCTGGATGTCCCATATGCTTTGGAGACCGCGTTAATAGAAAAACATAAGAACTATGATTCTATGAAAAAATATCAAACAAAAATGTTATATAAGCTTGATGGTTGTGCGGCCGTTAGAGCACGTGATGAGATACTAGAAAGAATTAAGAATTAATATTTTCACTATGAAGAAAATACTGTTTGAAACGCACCACCTTTATTACTTACCAAATTTTATTCCTATCATTGACAATCTGAGATCCAAGGTGGGTTATGATATCTATGCTTCCATGCCTCAGTATATGCATGAAAAGGAGCGTAAATTATTTCATAGTGCTTGTTCATCAATAAAACTGCAGGTAATCGATGCCGAGATAGAGACTGAAAGGGTTGAAGAAATAAAGTCCACAAACTTTGATGTAATTGTTGTTGGTAATGTAGGACAGCTTAAAAAGATTGTTTCTGAGTCCACTCTTGCGGTAATGGTATATCATGGAATCGGATTAAAACAGTCCTACTATAATGATTTTGATCAAAGAATTGATATTCGTTCCGTTGAGTCAGAGGCCAGATATAATGAGCTTGAAGAGCAAGGCCACAGCAACCTTGCTTTAACAGGTTACACGAAATTAGACCCACTTTTTTCAAATGATGATCAGGAAAAAAATAATACGAAAGAAAAACTTGGAATTAACAATAATCTTCCAACTCTATTATACGCTCCGACCTTCTATCCAACTTCATTTGATAACCTAGCAAGAGAGCTTGAGTTTATATCCAGCGAGTTTAACGTCATAATAAAGCTACATAATTTTTCATGGTTTCAGAGCAGGTATTCTTATCAGAGCGCTCTTGCCAAAGATATAGTATTTCAATCTGAAAATGTTTACCTCCTAGATAATAGTGTTTATAATATTATTCCATATTATAAGATTTCTGATCTTTTAATTAGCGATATTTCATCAACGATCTTTGAGTTTTTACCATTAGACCGGCCGATCATTCAGGCAGAGTGCTTAAGTCTCAGGATGCGTCACAGAATTTTTAAAAAAAGATTTTGGAAAAAACTAGACACGGCTCGTATGCAGGAACTAGACTTTGTCTATAAGGTTGGTATGCCTTCGGAATTGTTTCGTAATGTTTCATTTGCATGTGATTATCCGGAAGAGATGTCGAACCTCAGACTAGAGGCTCATGATTATTTTTTATATAAGAGAGATGGAAATGCATCAGGCAGGCTGATTGATGAGATAGAAAAAAGGTTTTGAAAAAGATGAAGATCGCTGTTTATAGTCCAAACTGGGTAGGTGATGCTGCTCTAGCTCTTCCTTTTATTCATGAACTAAAAAGTCAGAACCCTGAGGCAAAAATAATTATTGTTTGCAAGGACTGGGTGGAGTCAGTTTTCCTTCATAATCCGTGTATTGATGATATAGTTAGTCTTTCAGCTCATGATGTGAAAGGTGTAATAAATACAATTAGCACGGGGATTTCACTTCGCAAAAAAAAGATAGACTATTTTTATACTTTGACAGATTCTTTTCGAAGTTCTGTTATTATGTGGCTGTCAAACGCGATTTATCGTGTTGGCTATAATACTCAAAAACGAGCTAAACTATTAACAGTGTCTGTTCCTTTTCCATCAATAAGGTTTCATCGTACCAATAAATATTTAAATCTTATAGGAAAGGAAAAAACACAGTTTGGTCAAAAATATATTTATCTTAAAAAGAGTGAGATAGATTGGGCAGAGAGCCTAATGAGAAAACGTAATATCAATAGCCCGATTGCTATCTTCCCGTTTAGTGTCGCAGGCTCGAGAACCTTTCCTAAAGACAAGGTTAAAGAGTGGTTATCTGGGTCATCTGATCAGTATGTTGTTTTTGGCTCAAAGGGTGATATAAATAGTGCCAAAAAAATTATTGAGCAAAACAAAGGCGTTTCAGTACATTCTTTTTGTGGTGACTTTAGTTTACGACAGAGTATTGCACTAATATCTTTGTGTAGATATGCTATCTCAACGGATAGTGGGCTTGGTCATATTTCTTCTATACTTGGAGTGCCTACCATTTCTTTTTTTGGTGCAGGAGTTTCAGATATTACTAAACCGGTTGGTGCAAATAGTATTCTATTGAATAAAAATGTGAGCTGCAGTCCTTGTAATAAAAATATTTGTTATAACTATGAAAATCCTCTTCTTTGTATTCATGAAATAACAAAGTCTGATGTAAATTATGCTATCAAATCTTTGCACCTAGATTCTTAATTTGAGGTTAAATGAAAGTGTTTATTTTAGCTGCTGGTGTTTCCAGGAGATTATACCCAGAAACCTATAACACTCCCAAGTGTCTGCTTGAGGTTGGTGGTAAGCCTATTATTGATCACCAGCTAGAGGCGATACAAAGTATAGGCCTTGATAATATAACAATGATAATAGGATATCATCGAGAGATGCTAGTAGAACATGTAACCAAAACTTTTCCTGGGCTAGATTTTAATTTTATTATTAATCATCACTATTTTGAGACAAACACAGCCTACTCGGTTTATCTTGGTCGAGGTGATCTTGTTTCTGATGTCCAGCTTCTTATGAATGCCGATGTGATCTATCCTCCGGAGCTTATTTCCCGCATTGTTGAGTCTAAAGAGGATACTGTTTTAGCTGTTGATATAAAAAAATGTGGACGAGAAGAAGTCAAGGTTATTGAGGGGAGCAATAATAGAATTACTGCCATTGGTAAAGGACTGATTGAAGAAAATTGTTTGGGCGAATTTTTGGGAGTTGCAAAACTATCAATGGAGTTTAACCAGGTGTTTGCTGATGCACTCGAAAGACTTATAGAGGCAGGAGGTAAGTCTGATTATTTTGAAGCGGGAATACACTCTCTTTTGGATAAGACTGATGTCTACTATAGTGATGTGTCTGACCTGCCCTGTCTTGAGATTGATTTTTTAGAAGACCTAAAAGAAGCCCGTAGCTTGTACTAGATTTAGGTTGAAAATATAGCAATGGCAAAAGTTTCTCCTTTTAAAGGCTGGAGATATAATCCTGAAAATATTCAAAGTCTTGAACATGTTTTTGTGCCCCCCTATGATGTTATTAGCCCTGCAGAGCAGGAGCAATACTATAACTTATCTTCACATAGTTATATACGTATCAATCTGAATAAAGGATCCGGTAGCGAGCGATATTTTTCTGCAGCGAATACTCTAAATATATGGATAGGTAGTGGAGTCCTTGTTGAAGAAAATCTACCAGCTATATATATTTTATCACAGTCTTTTAAGGTTAATGGTTCTATGGTAGACAGGATCGGCTGTATATGTACTCTGGAACTTTCTGAGCTGGGTGATACTGTTTTACCTCATGAGCAGACGATTGAGAAACATCTAGATGATCGTTATAATCTTATGGAGTCAACTGCGGCGAACTCCGGGCAAATATTTATGTGCTATAAAGATGAGCAGATGGTGTTAGAGACTGTATACAGTGATATAAAAGATGATCCTTTTTTTAGTGTTGATCTTGATGGAGTAGGCTATAAACTCTGGCCTATAACTGACAAGGAGGTTATAGGAAAGTTTGTTTCTGGCCTTGCGGATAAGATCTTGGTCATTGCGGATGGTCACCACCGTTATAAAACCGCTTTAAAATATGCAAAAAGCCATACAAGCCTAAAAGATTCACAACAAGTTATGGTAACACTGGTTAACAGTAATAATCCTGGAATGCAGATAATGCCAACCCACAGACTTTTGTCAGGAATAGATAAAAGTATAGAGGATATAAAAAAAGATGTTGGAACCTATTTTTCTGTTAAAGAGTTTACGGGAGCTGATAAATTATTAAGCGAAATAGATATGTTAGATAATCCGAAAAGCGTCTTAGGCTTATTTCACAAAGAATCTAATACTGGATTACTACTAGAGTTTAGTGCCTGGGATATGCTAGAGTCCAGGATGGCAGACAAAAGTAAATCACTAAGAGAGCTAGACACCAATATTTTACATAGTTTTTTGCTTAAAGATGTGTTTAACATTGATACTAACAGACAAGAGGATCTTAAATATCTTTCTTACTTACGTGGGAACAAGCCGGCTCTTAAAATGTTAGAGAATGAAGAAAACTATGATGTGGTCTGCTTTGTTAGTCCACCATCATTGGATGATGTGTTCAGTATTGCAGAGTCAGGAGAGACTATGCCACAAAAATCAACATATTTTTTTCCGAAGGTTTATTCTGGACTAGTTACCAGATGTATCAATAAATAGGAATTGTAGATATGACACTATTAAAAAAAGAACTAGAAAAACTCATACCGGAGGTACAACAAGATATAAAAAATCTTGTTTCAAAAAACGGAGAATCACAGATTAGTACCGTATCTGTTGCACAGGCATATTCAGGCCTAAGAGGGATAAAGGCTTTCGTGTGTGATACGTCATCGGTCTCTTCTGATAAGGGGCTGATTATCAGAGGATATCCATTACTAGATATAGTTCATATTTTACCTGAAGAAGTTTTCTTTCTTCTTCTAACGGGCAGGCTGCCAAATAGTGAGGAACTTTCTGACCTTCAGACACAGTATTCTGAGCACGCTGACATTCCTGAATATGTTTGGTCCTTGCTAGAGGGAATGCCAAAAGATAGTCATCCTATGACTATGTTTAATCTTGGGATTCTAGCGATGCAGAACGAAAGTATTTTTCGTAAAAAATACGATGAGGGAATGCATAAATCTGAATTCTGGAAATACATTCTTGAAGATGGTATACAACTGATTGCAAAGCTTCCTGCACTTGGAGCTGGTATATACAGGATGAGGTTTGAAAAGGGTGAGCGCCTGAAACCAGATCCTAGTTCAGACTGGTCTGGTAATTTTGTGCATCTGATGGGTATGTCTGATCAGGGAAAAGATTTTCACAGGCTTATGCAGCTTTATTTTATGCTGCACTGTGATCATGAGGGGGGAAATGTTAGTGCTTTTGCAGCTCACACGGTTGCGTCCGCTCTCTCAGATCCATTTTATGCTGTCTCTGCAGGATTAAATGGGCTGGCTGGTCCGCTTCATGGCCTAGCAAACCAAGAATGCTTAAAGTTTGTGCTAGAAATACACAAACACTTTTCAGGTGCTCCGACAAAGGATCAGTTAAGAGAGTTTTGCTGGAACAGGCTTAATTCAGGGCAGGTAATCCCTGGCTATGGACATGCTGTCCTTCGCTGTCCTGACCCACGTTTTACTGCGTTTATTAACTTTGGTAAAGAGCACATTCATGATGATGATATTTTTAGCATTGTAACATCCTTATTTGATGTTGCTCCGAATGTGCTAACAGAACAGGGAAAGGCCAAAAACCCCTGGCCTAATGTAGATGCTGCATCAGGATCACTTTTATACTATTATGGACTAAAGGAGTTTAAATTTTATACGGTCTTGTTTAGTATTTCTAGGACTATGGGGATGATTGCTCAGATGGTATGGGAGCGCGCCCTGGGAATTCCGATCACTCGTCCCAAATCAGTAACCACAAATTGGATAAAAAAGAATTCATAAAAAGGTTATATATAAAAGTATTTTTAATACTCCTGTCAATAAATATTAGTCAGGCTCTTTCTCAAGAGATATATAAAACTATAAGGGTCTGGGATCCTGATGCAGAAAAAATTCTCACCATACAGAAATTGGGAATAGCACTCGATCACAGCATAATCAGGCCTGGTTTATATATTGATATCGTTGTATCCGAAACAGAGGAAACCATTTTATTATCTGAAAATCTTGGCTATGATATTCTCATAGACGACCTTACAAGGCATTATCAAGACCAAAATGTTCAAGCGATTGAGAGAGATTTTCCGCTTGGGAGTATGCAGGGTAACTATACCTGGGAAGAGCTAAACCAAAGATTTTTGCAGCTTCGCGATCTTTATCCACATATTATATCTGAAAAATTGGTTATTGGCGAGTCGGTAGAGGGTAATGATATCTGGGCATTTAAATTATCTAATAATCCTGAGCAGGATGAGGATAAGCCTGAGGTACTCTATACAGGGCTCACGCATGCGAGAGAACCCTTAAGCATGATGAATCTTTTTTACTTTGTTCAAAAACTTTGCGAGGGTTACGAAACCGGGAATGATCCAGAGGCTTCCTATCTTATTCGGGAGAGAGAGATGTGGTTTATCCCTGTGATTAACCCGGATGGTTATATATACAATGAGTCAATTGAGCCTTATGGTGGTGGGATGCACAGAAAAAATAGAAAAGACACGGGCTGTGGATCCGGAACAGAACGAGGTGTTGACCTGAACAGAAATTATAGCTTTAACTGGGGCTCAGATGATACTGGTTCTTCTCCAGATTCTTGCTATGCAACTTATCGAGGCGAGGCAGCATTCTCTGAGCCTGAGACACAGGTCGTTAGAGATTTTATTGAACAAAGAGTATTCGTAAACGTTTTGCACTACCATAGCTATGGGAATATGTATATCCATCCATATGGTGATGCCTCAGTTCCCGATGAGCCTGATCTTACGATTTATCGTGAGCTTGCTAAGGATATGGCTTTACATAACAATTTTAATATTGGTACTGGATATGAAATGGTAGGCTATACAGTAAATGGTGACGCGGTTGACTGGTCCTATGGTGAAAAAAACATATTTGCCTATACTCCTGAGATAGGTTCCAGTGGCCAAGGTTTTTGGCCCTCAAGTGATCAGATTGAAGCCATATGTGCAAATCAGTACATACCAAATAAGATTTTTTCTTTTTCTGCAGGTAGTGATTTCATTCTAGATGATTATAGTTTTAGTAGCGACATTATTAATCCAGGAGAGAGCGTGGGTGTTGAGATAACAATAAAAAATAGAAGCCTTGCGCCATCTAGTGGTTTAGTGACTGTCACTCTAGAGCCCTTAAATAATTTATTTGTTGTTCCAGAAACGATTGGAGAGGCAGATTATATAGGCCAGTGGGAAACACACACCTTTAATTTTGAGATAGAGGTCTCTGAACAGATAACATACTATTCTAAAGTGGCCATGAAAATTATCTCTCAAGACAGCGTTAGCTATAGTAGGTCGGATACAATCGAGTTCTATATTGGAACGCCAAGCTTAATCTATGCAGAAAACTTTAATGATGGATTAGGCCAGTGGAGCACTAATGGCGAATGGGGACTAACAAATAATCCTGCATATGGAGCATATGCTTTAACAGATAGTCCTTCCGGTGACTACGGTGCGGAGCAGACAACTACAGCAACACTGACTGATGAGTTTGAATTTAATTTTGTGACCGATCCTTATGTGTCTTTTAATGCAAGGTGGGACATTGAAGATGGTTTTGATTTTGTTCGATTTCAGGCTCTTACATCAGATAATGGATGGGTAAGCCTACAAGGTAGGCACACTGTACTAGGGAATGGGGTCACCGTACAACCGTTAGGTGAGCATGGTTACGATGGAAGTCAGTTAAACTGGGTAGAAGAAAAAATATTTCTGAGCCAGCTTATTGGACAGGTTCCAACTGCATTTAGATTTATTCAGACCTCAGATGAGTTTTATGAGAGAGATGGGTTTACAATCGATAACTTTACAATTAATGGATTTTTACAAGGATCGCTTGGAGATTTTTTCCCAGATGGTAGCGTTAATATTAGTGACATATTAGGACTAGCAGATCTAATTTTAAATGGAGATGAAGCTAGTCCTTACGTTTTATTATTCTGTGACATGGACAGCAATGGACAAATCAATATTCTTGATCTATTTATTTTGGTAAACTCAGTCATTGGAATCTAAATGAAATTATTAATATTTATTTTCTTAGTATCAAATCTTATTGCGCAGACCTCTAAGCTGGATTATTTGGCTCCTGGTAAGAGAGATGATGGGTATCGTATTTGGATCTATTTTGATGAGAGAGATCAGGAAAGGTTTGTCAATCTAGACCCTGCGTCAATTAAGCGAAGAAAAAAACATGGTATAACCGAACTAACCGAGTACGATTATAATATTAAACAAAGTTATCTTGATGCTGTCAAAAAAACCGGCGTTATAATAAAAAATAAAAGTCACTGGCTGAATGCTGTCTCTGTATTCGCAAGTAAAGAGCACATCAATTTAATTCAAAACCTGCCATTTGTTAGAAAGGTAGAGCCTGTCTATCAACATAAAAAGAAAAAAGCGATACAATCTGTTCAAAATAATAATCAAAACAGAAACTTGGATTATGGCGGATCTCTGGCACAGATAGAGCAGATCAACTGTCACACTGCTCATGAGGCAGGTTATTATGGTCAGGGTGTTAGGGTATTATATCTTGACACAGGATATAATCTGGATCATACTGCTTTTGACTCTCTTATTCTTGTTGCAGAGTATGACTTTATTAACAATGATCAGAATACTGCTAATGAGACAGCTCAAGAAGTATCAGATAACCAGGATGACCATGGCACCATTTGTCTAAGCCCAATGGCAGGATATGCCCCGGGAAATCTGATTGGACCTGCTTTCAAATCAGAATATTTATTAGCAAAAACAGAAATTATGGCTGAAGAGATCCAGCAAGAGGAAGATAATTATATAGCAGCCCTTGAATGGGGAGAAGCACTTGGAGCAGAAGTTATGTGTGCTTCTCTGGGCTATCTTGACTGGTATACATATGCGGATCTTGATGGTAATACAGCAGTCACAACAATTGGTATTGACATTGCATCAAGCCTTGGGGTTATTTGTGTAAACTCAGCTGGAAATGAAGGTGATGACCCTTGGTACTATATTATTGCTCCAGCAGACGCTGATTCAGTCATCTCTGTTGGTGCAGTTCTCCAAAATGGAATCATTGCATCTTTTAGTAGTCATGGACCAACATTTGATGGCAGGATAAAGCCTGAGGTATGTGCTTTAGGCGTAAGTACATACTGTGTTAGGTCTAATACCCAAAACGATTACAGAACCGCTAGTGGCACATCATTCTCTGCTCCATTAGTTGCTGGAGCAGCTGCGGTAATATTATCTGCAAATAGCAGTTGGACCAATATGCTGGTAAGAGAGGCTTTGATGATGACTGCCTCACAATATAGTAGCCCGGATAATACCTATGGCTATGGAATTATTAATACCTGGGAAGCGATAAACTATCAAATTACAGTGTCTACAGAAAATGGTACTATTGTTCCTAATAGTGTTAAAGTAGGACAAGCTTTTCCAAACCCGTTTAATCCTTTACTTTCTCTTACTATAGAGTGTTCTTCCAAAGAAACGATAATAAACACAAGCGTTTTTGATATCCGTGGAAACTTGGTAGATCAACTTTACGATGGGATCATTTCAAATAAAAAAATGCATCTATTATGGAATGGGGCTCAGCATTCTAATGGCATCTATATTATCCGTACGCGTTGGGCTGGCGGTAGTCACTTTCAAAAAGTGACCCTTCTTAAATAGAATTCTCATCAATAATTAAACACTTGCCATATCATTAAATATGATCGAAATTATAAGTATAAACGTGTAAATATTCGTGAATCGGACACTTAAATATGTATATTTATTTAGCCTTATGTCAGGGCTTTTGTGGTCAGAGTCAATTGGCTCTGACCAGCAAGGATTGCATCCTATAAACCTTAAGGTTTATGATGGTGCTGGTTCCCTGCTTCTAAATTGGTCTTTTGCTGATACAATACAGGTGAATGAGGTAAGTATATATAGGCGTAGTACCCAAGAAGATATTTTTACTCTTATTGCTAATATCGCTCCTGATTCAGATCGTTTTCTTGACAAAAACTGTGATGTGACAGAGCGATATTTTTATCTTGTTGAGATCAAGGATATTAATGGTAATATATATAAAAGTGATGATATCAGGCCTTCCTTTGGGACATGCTTATCAGGCTTAGAAGAAAATGAAATCGTTACCCATTCGTCTACCTGGGATATAATGAGCCATGTAATAGATAGATCTTTCACAAGTCATTATCCAGAGATTAGTAATGAGTCAAAGGATGGTATTCTGAGTCTTTTATCAAATAATAATATTCATAAGAGTTCCTGGATTGAAAACTTTCCTCTACAATATTTCCCTGACATAAAATTAATCACGGATAACCCCGCTAATTTGGTATTCCAAGATCATATTATTGAAGAAATGATTATTTTTGAAAAAGAGTTTCGTAATCATCTTCTTTTAACTCCCGAAGAGTGGAACAAGAATGTAAATGATCTGTTTTTTTTAACGAAGGATAAATGGTATTTACTAGTTGATTCATTTCAAAATTGTTTAGAGCAGGTAAAAAATGCTCCTCCAATACTGATTTCTGGAGTAGAAAAATATGATGACAATAATATTGAGGTACTTATTTTTGTTATTGATTCTGATAAATTAAACCAGAAAAAAATTAATCTGTATAATAATGATGAGACTATTGAGGTTGAGATAAAAACTACTTTATTTCCTGGTTCTGAAATTCGTATTGAAACTCCAAGCGAGTGGGATCATGCTATACTAACGATTGATAACCAAGTAATAGATAAGATAGATTTTATTTCATATAAAAATATTATGAAGACCTTAGATAAAGATATTATTCCAGTTGAATCTGTTAGAGGCATAAGAGCATCAAGAGAAAAAACAGAGTTATGGCTTAATGAAATCTTTTGGGATCCAAATACTGCTAAATTATCTATAGAGATTGCTGGTCTACCCACTGGTTCAGAAAAATTCATAATTAGTATCAATAATGATGACTTATGGGAAATACAGTTAGACCATAGTTTTGATATTCAATATTCTGATTCTACGTTTAATATAGATCTTTCCAATTATGATGAGCCCATTCTTTATTATGATATTTTAGATGATCAAAGACGTTCTGTGGAGCTTTTTAAGCTAACATCTACAGATCTAATAAGGTTACACCGTTTTCCAGATGGGGAGACATGGAGAGTAACAGAGAAAAATACTTTTGGTGAAGAAAATATTGATCAAAGAAGTATTATGGAAACTGCTTTAATACCTGAACTTTTTGTACTCTATCAGAATTATCCCAATCCATTTAATAGTAATACGCGTATATCATTTGATCTATTGCAGGATGCGACTCTTTCACTTTATGTGACAGATGCGACGGGTCGTATAAAAACTATTTTTTCTGATGAAGAATTTTATAATAGTGGTAAATATAATTTTGATTGGAACGCGGAGAGTTTTTCAACTGGAGTATACTTTTTTACTATAAATGCTGAGGTAGATGGATATTTACCAGTCGTTTTTAGTCGAAAAATGATATATCTTAAATAATAGACTTCTATTAATATATTTTTTTGAGTCGAATACTAATCAACATATTAATGCAAAAAATATATTTAATCGTTTTTATTGCATGTGCTCTTTTTTTTAGCGGCTGTGCCTCTCACCCTGTTGTACACCCAGGCTCACTAAAAAAAGATGAACAAGTCTGGGGATACTCAATTGCAGCCGAAAATATTTTTCCAGTAATGTGGTTTCGTAAGGGCCTAGATCAGAATACGGAATTAGGTTATAGAATTGGTTTGCCAATCTATGGATCTGGTGTGGACCTAAGCCGTGTAGTAATGAGAAAAGAAAATACCTGGGATGTAATGAACTTTGCATGGAGTTTAAACCCAAACAAGAATTTTGATGTAACCTATTTTCGCTTTAAAGAAAGTGCAGGAGGACTACTAAGTAAGCTAAAGAGAAAAAAGAAGAGCTCAAATTCTATATCTTGGAAGGGTGCCCGATTTATGTTTATCCCTGATGGGATTACTCCTGATAATAGATCCAGTATGAGAGTTGGTATTTTAAGGGGTAGAAAGATTTCTGAAAAATTCGGATATGAGATTGGATATTTTCATGATTTCAATTCCATGCCATTGTCAAAGGTATTTGATCCGAAGTGGAATATCACTGGAAAAAATTGGCAAAATTCAACTCGTTTAGACTCTGCCTATAATGGAAGATATGCAGATTATGATCCAATGTACAATGGGAAAGGATCTGGTGTCCCTTCAGAATATTCTAGAGCAACAGGTTTATCTATTCAGGTATTCTATTATCTTGGTCGTTATAAGAAAAAATCCAAATAGTTAATGAATGAAGTTTCCTTATTTGATCTATTAAGGAAAGGGAAAATTGATAGTTGCCATCAATTTGTAGATCAAGCGGTTTTGGGAGGTGAGGATCTAGTAAAATATTTAAACACATTACTTTATTATTCTGCTTCAATTAAGTGGGTAAATAGTGCAGATAATCATCCTCTTATTATTGTTAACTCTATAAAAAATATTATTGCGGATAATCGAGCTAAGCCTTCAAAAAAATTACTTTATTATTGTCTCCAAATCTTAACTGAAAAACCAATTCGTGATAATAATAATGAATATATAAATGATATAAAAAAAGATGGAGTTGGTTCAACAGTCTTTGTAGGTAGTCTTGAAGATGCTATTCAATCTGGCGACTGGGAAAAAGCAAAAATATTAGCAGCAAAGATTTTTTTGGCTTCAGATCATTCTCGCGCGGTTATTGATATAATAGCTGGTCTTGGGTTGCAGAATATTGATAATAATGGACTATTTATTTTTCATTTTCTAAGAGCTTTTCATTTTAAACAAGAGAAGCCACATGCATGGACCTATACTTGTTGTTTAATTGACATGTTACAATCAAAACCATTACCAGAACCACATATAAGGCAAGATCTAGAACCAAATAAATTATTTGACCAAGTATTGTCTTATTGTGATGCTGAACTTTTAGTAACATACGTATCTATATTGAGAATATGGGGTGGTGATTATGTAAGGCAGGATAGTTATAATCGTGAGATATCTCACTGGCTATATTCAAAACAGTCTTCAAAGAAGAAGATAATTGATAAGGAAGAATCAGAAATAGTGTTAGAACAAAGTATCGATCACAAAAATTTTATTCAAATTGCAGAAAATATTATTTCCAAAGGAAATCCTATCAGTCAAAGTTCAAAAAATATTGTTATACTTGAAGCACTAAGACATATAGCTAAAATAAAATCTAATAAAATAATATACTATTATGTGAATGAATTGATAAGCTCATGAAAATAGGGCAATACAAATTATACAGTATTGAGACCAGCGAGTTTGGTTTAGATGGTGGTGCAATGTTTGGGATAATTCCCAAAGTAATGTGGGAAAAGAAAACGTCTGTAGACTCTTTAAACCGTATAAAAATGGTCACACGCTCATTACTCCTTGTAAGCGATAGTCATAAAATACTAATAGACACAGGCAATGGTTCGAAGTGGACAAAAAAATATTTAGAGCTCTATAATATAGATCTAAGTAGGTATAACATTAACTCTTCATTGAAAAAATATGGATTCACGACTGATGACATAACTGATGTTATCTGCACACACTTACATTTTGATCATGCTGGGGGTAATACTATTTATCATGAAAATAATTTAGTACCTACATTTTCAAATGCAACTTATTGGATCAGTGAAAAAAATTGGAACCTAGCGAACCATCCCAGTCAAAAAGACCAAGGTAGTTTTATGGAATGTGATTGGGAAGTATTAGCTCAAAATAATATGATCATGTTAGTCAAAGATAAGTTTTTACCTGGGTTGGAAATTTATTTTACAGAGGGACACACAAATGGGTTAATGCATCCGGTTATTTCAGATGGAAACAAAACATTATTCTATGGTGCTGATATTTTTCCAACTGCTGCGCATATCCCAGTACCTTGGGTTATGTCCTATGATCTGCGTCCTACTCAGACAATTAAAGAAAAAGATAGACTTCTTAAAAAGATGTATGATGAAGAATGGATATTATTTTTTGAACACGATCCTATATATCAGGCTTGTACGATTGGAGTAGAAGGAAAACATTATTGTATAAATAAGCCGGTGATTATAAGTGACTGATAAAGAAAAAATAGAATCATTGTTTCAGGAAGGGCTGAGTTATTATAGAGCTGGTGATTATTTTGAGGCTCATGAATCTTGGGAGGAGTTATGGTCTGACTATTATTTACCAGACAGGAAATTTGTTCAAGGTCTAATACAATTGAGCGTTAGTTTTGTGCACCTAGAAAATGGGAACATTAGTGGAGCAAAAAGCCTTCTTAATAAGTGCACTGAAAAATTTGAAGAGTTTAGTGGCTTACAGTATGGTATAGATGTGAATAATCTGTTAATGCAAATAAATCAGGTAAGAGATGCATACGAGAGCTTAATTTTAAGGGATAATTTTGATTGGAAAATTATCCCACACATTTAATTAATATGGAAAACATTTTACTCTTTATTAAAGATTTTGAACTTGGATCTAAGGTCTCTAGCATTTGTGTAGACTATGAAAAGAATGTAGAATTTTGCGATGAAAATACTAGCCCGGATGATTTTGTTGAAAAGTCTTTACTTGCGATGATAGACTTGGATGAGTCTGTGTTTTTCTCAGTGGGGCTAATCTCTGAGTTGAAACGTCATGGTATAAAAATTATTGGCACTATGGAAGAGGTCAAAGCAAAAGAGTTAAAAAAACTCAAGACTGCTGGTTGCGATATAGTATTACCTAGATCTAGCCTAGTAAAAAATATACCAAAATTATTAAAAGAATTGATCTCTTGATTGAGACTCTAGCAAAAAAAAGAGATCGAGCATCAAAAATATATTCTTTATTAAAAAAGGAATACCCAAACTCAAAATGTTCTCTTCATTATACTACTCCTCATGAGCTATTAGTCGCTACTATATTGTCTGCACAGTGTACAGATGACCGTGTCAATATGGTTACCAAACATTTATTTAAAAAGTATCATTCACCAAAAGATTTTGCCTATTGCAACCTTGAAAGTCTATCAGAAGATATTCACTCTTGCGGTTATCATAATCAGAAAGCTAAGAATATAAAGGGTGCAAGTTTAACCATCGTAGAGGAACATAAATGTGTTGTGCCATCTAGTCTAGATGAGTTAGTAGCGCTACCAGGAGTCGGACGAAAAACAGCTAATTGTGTATTGGGTGAAATATATAATGTTCCCTCTATGGTAATTGATACCCACATGGTACGAATTATGAATCTTTTAGGCTTTACTAGGAACAAGGATCCAAAGAAAATTGAGCTTGAGATCATGAAACTTTTTGAGGAAAAAATTTGGGTAAAACTAACACATATGATCATTGACCATGGTAGGGCTATTTGTATAGCAAGACGACCACAGTGCGGAGCATGTGTTCTCAGCAAATTATGCCCCTCATCAGACGTTTAGTGTTTGTTCTATATTGATAAAATAAAGTAGATTTATAATCTACTATTAATTGTATAATACAAATATGAGCTATCCAATTATTACAAAAAAATATCATTTTTGTGCTTCTCATAAATATGGAAATGGCGAATGGTCAGAAGAGAAAAATTTGGAAATATTCGGAAAGGATTATAATACTCACGGGCATAACTATATTTTAGAAGTATCTGTCACCGGTCCCATCGACCCTGGGTCAGGATGGCTAGTTGATCTAAAAAAGCTTAATAAATTAGTGAAAGCAAAAGTGGTTGAAGTTTTAGACCACTCACAGATAGAGATAGACATTGAATGGTTTAAAGATAAACAACCATCATCAGAAAATATACTTGTTTGGGCATGGGACGAAATCTCACCTGGAATTAAAAGCGGTAAGCTTCATAGGTTAAGGCTAGTTGAAACCCACTCAATATATACTGACTATTATGGGCCAGCAGACTAATTTTAAAGATCAATTTTTTTTAGTGCTAACAGGGATTTTTATTGCATCCTTAGTGACCTGCAATCTAATTGCAAATAAATTTGTAACTGTTGATCTGGGGTTTAAGGTCTTTATTGTTTCAGCTGGTATTCTACCATATCCTTTAACTTTTTTGGTTACAGACTTGATCTCAGAATTATATGGGCAGAAAAAAGCAAACCTGGTCGTTCTCTCTGGTTTTTTTGCTTCATTATTTGTTTTATTGTTTTTATGGTTAGGAGGGCAGTTTAATGCTATACCCGATTCATTAGTTAATGATGCAACCTATGATTCTGTGTTTAGGAATGCTTGGAGGCTTATAGCTGGGTCTATGATTGCCTATTTATTTGCACAGTTTGTAGATGTTCGAATTTTCCATTTTTGGAAAAAATTAACAAAGGGTAAACACTTATGGTTAAGAAACAATGGGTCTACAATTGCTTCTCAATTAGTAGACACTACTTTAGTGATATGTATACTTTTTGTTGGTGTATGGAACGCAGATCAAATACTATCAGCTATAATAGATGGTTGGGTATTTAAAATGCTTATGGCAATTTTGGACACACCAATTATTTATGGTGTTATTTATTTGTTAAAAGGGAAGATTGATATAGCAAAAGATTAAATCAATAAAAGGAACAATAATGAAGGAATATGAAAAGATAGCCGATTTAACTAGCAAACTTTTAGAAGAAATAGGAGAAGACCCAAAAAGGGAAGGGTTGGTCAAGACGCCATCACGTGTCGCAAAAGCTTGGAAGTTTTTTTCTAATGGATATAACCAAAACCTAGATGACATAATTAATAATGCTATCTTTAGCGAGGGTGGAAAGGATATGATAGTAGTACGTGATATTGAGTTCTTTAGCTTGTGCGAGCATCATCTTTTGCCTTTTTTTGGTAAAGCACATGTTGCATACATACCGAATGGTAGGGTTATTGGGCTATCAAAGGTTCCAAGAATAATTGATATGTTCTCAAGAAGATTACAGGTCCAAGAACGTTTGACAAGACAGGTAGCCGAAACAGTCAAAGATGTATTAGACCCCATTGGGGTGGCCGTAATCATGGAGGGTCAGCACATGTGTATGCAAATGCGTGGAGTAGAAAAACAAAACAGTTTGGCAACAACTTCATCGATGCTAGGAAAATTTAGAGAATCAGCTCGGACTAGGTCAGAGTTTTTGTCAATTATTGGTTTATAAGGTAAAGAGATATAACTAAATAACCTATGGCAGCAACATATAACATTCAAGATTTAGGTAAGTCACATTATAATGATACGTGGGACCTGCAGAAACGATTACAGTCCGAGAGAATATCTGGTCAAATTGATGATCAATTGTTATTGGTAGAGCATTTTCCTGTATATACTTTAGGAAAAAATGCTCCTAGAGAACATTTGCTTGTAGAAGAATCAGATAAAATAGCGATAATCCAAACTGACAGAGGAGGAAACATTACATTTCATGGACCAGGGCAACTAGTAGTTTATCCCATTTTAGATCTGAACCAATACAAACGTAGTGTGAGCTGGTACATGCGTGAGCTTGAACAATTAATTATTGATCTTTTAGCAGAATATGATATTAAGGCTGGTAGGAAGAAAGGATTGACCGGTACATGGGTCAAGGATAGAAAGATTGGTGCACTGGGTGTTAGAATCAGTAAGTGGGTTACGATGCATGGATTTTCATTAAATGTCAATCCAGATTTGAATTACTATCAGGGGATTATACCATGTGGAATATCAGAATATGGCGTCACATCAATGGCGGATTTATTAGGAAATGATATTCCTAATATGTCAGAGATAAAAGAAAGGCTAGTAAAACATTTCATAACACGCTTTTCTATTTATAAAAGCTAATGGCTAGATTAAACGGATTTACAAAACAACAGCTTCTTGATGTCTACAGGATAATGCTCTCTGCCAGGGAGTTAGATAAGAAAATATTAATTATGTTAAAGCAGAATAAGGGATTTTTTCATATGGGCTGTTCAGGGCATGAGGCAGCACAAGTTGCTGCCGCTCTAACAATTAATGAAGGTAGAGACTGGTCTTATCCATATTATCGGGACGGCGCATACACATTAGCTCTAGGGATGACTCCTAAAGATCATTTTCTAGCTTTTTTAGGTAGAGCAGCAGATCCTAATTCAGGAGGACGTCAGATGCCTATGCATTACGGACAGAAAGCGCTAAGAATAGTATCTCAATCTAGCGCAACAGGGACACAGTATCTGCAATCAGTAGGTTGTGCTTTAACAAGGCAATTAGAAAATAACAGAGAAATAGTTTATGTTTCTTCAGGAGAAGGTACAACCAGCCAAGGAGATTTTCATGAGGCTCTTAACTGGGCCAGTAGAACAAAAGCTCCTCTTATTTTTCATATTCAGGATAATGAGTATGCTATAAGCACACATAAGTCTGAGCAAACCGCTGGATCTGTTTATTCATTGGTAAGTGGATATGAAAATCTTTCCAGATATGAGGTAGATGGTACAAACTTTTTTGAAACACATTTGGCATTTAAACAAGCTACAGAGCGAGCAAGGAGAGGGAAAGGGCCATCGGTAATTATTTCAAATGTTGTAAGGCTTTTGCCTCATTCTAGTTCTGATGATCAAAGAAAATATAGGACCCAGGAAGACCTAGAAAAAGATTTACATAGAGATCCAATTTTACTATTTAAGAATAATTGTGTAAAAGAAGGGATATTTACTGAAACTGATATAGAAATAATTAGCCAGCAAATTAATAAACAAATCGATGAAGATGCGATATGGGCGGAGGAGCAAGATCATCCTCAACCAGAAACGGCGTTAAACCATATTTATAGCGGGGAGAATTATGGTAAAGAAAATGATTTTACTATAATAGCTGAAAGGATTGTAATAATAGACGCGATTAACCATGCCCTACATGAGGAGATGGCTTTAAATGATAAAATGGTTATCTATGGTGAAGATATCGCAGACCCCAAAGGAGGCGTGTTTACTGCTACTAAAGGTCTGTCCACCACATTTGGTAAAGAGAGGGTTTTTAATTCACCTCTGGCAGAGTCAAGTATCGTAGGAACTGCGATCGGAATGGCGGTTACAGGATATAAACCGGTAATCGAAATTCAGTTTGCAGATTATATCTGGCCAGCAATGATGCATATAAGAAATGAGGTTTCGGTAATGCGATATAGATCCAATAATGATTGGGACTGTCCCCTAGTAATAAGAGTACCAGTTGGTGGATATATCCATGGCGCCTTATGCCACAGTCAATCTATCGATGGTTATTTTATGCATATGCCTGGTATTTATATTGCTTATCCTTCTAATGCAAAAGATGCAAAAGGTTTATTAAAAATGGCTTGCAGAATGAATGATCCTGTAATCTTTATGGAGCACAAAAGTTTATACCGTCAATCCTATGCTGCCACTGAGGAGCCAGATAAAAATTATTTAATTCCTTTTGGTAAGGCTAGTTGTGTAACACAAGGTAATGACCTGACAATTATATGCTGGGGAGCCATGGTTCAAAAAAGTATAGATGCTATCCATGAACTAGGCCTTGAAGAAGGCTCTGCAGAGATTATTGATCTTCGTACTCTTAACCCCATTGATTATGAGGCAATTGAAAATTCACTAAGTAAAACGAGTAAAGTGTTAGTTGTTTACGAGGATAATTTAACCAACGGACCAGGTGCCGAAATTTGTGCAATAATTTCTGATAAGTATTTTGATTTATTAGATGGTCCTGTAAAGAGAATAGCTTCGAAAGATAGCCCAATCCCCTATAATTGGTTTTTGGAGGAAAAGGTATTATTGCAAACGGCAGATATAGCGCATGCCATAAATAATTTATTGGAGTATTAAATGATTGTAGATGTTGTGATGCCTAAAATGGGAGAAAGTATCACGGAGGGTACTATCCTTGAATGGTACAAGAAGGTTGGTGATGTAATTGAAAAAGATGAAACCCTTTTAGAGATTGGAACAGATAAAGTTGATTCAGAAATCCCCTCGCCCGCATCTGGGACTGTATCGGAACTATTAGCGAATCCTAATGATATTGTTGAGGTTGGTAAAGTAATCGCTAGGATTAATACAGATGAGAACAGTAAACAGATAGATAAAATTGAGACGGAAAAGAGTAAGCCGATAATAGAAAAGGTAGAAACCGTGATTGAGAAATCATTACCTCTTCCGCCTTCAGAATCAGTTGAGAAAAATCAGAAAAAAGTAATAGTGAAAAAATCAGAGAATACAAATAGTGCTATCGTTACTCCAGCAGTAATGAGAATTGTAAGTCAAGAAGGTATAAGTCTAAGTGAGCTTGAACTTATTGATGGGACTGGAGCAAATGGGAGAGTAACTAAAAAAGATTTACAAAACTATATCAATGCACGCTCAGATTCAAATTTAAGGCCAATAAAAAAATCTACTAGTAAGCCAGCATCATTGCCAAATATTCAGGATGGCAAAAAAGTTCAAATTGACCATATGAGGAAGATGATTGCTGAGCACATGCGCTATAGCCTTGATACATCTGCGCACGTATATATTATGAATGAAGTAGATATGACAAATATTGTACAATATGTTGATGACAAAGAGAAGTCATTTCTTACTAAAGAGAAGTTTAAGCTAACCTATACGCCATTTATTATTCTTGCCACAGTGAGTGCATTAAAAGAAATGCCTGAAATGAATTCTTCTATTGATGGAGATTCAATTATTCATCATAATAGTATTAACATGGGTATAGCCGTATCATTAGACGGTGGTTTGATGGTTCCAAGTATATTTAACTGTGATGAGAAAAACCTTTTGGGGATTTGTCGAGATCTGAATGCAATGGTTAGTTTAACGCGTAAGAGAAGAATAAATCCTGATGAACTGCAGGGTTCGACATTTACGATATCTAACTTTGGTGTATTTGATGCAACTATAGGCACACCTATTATAAATCAGCCCAATGTAGGGATACTTGGAACGGGTGCTATAAAAAAGCAACCAATAGTAATAGAAAGAGATCATTCTGATATAATTGCCATTCGCAGTATGATGATGCTTTCACTAGGGTTTGACCATAGATTAATTGATGGTGCTGGTGGAGCTATCTTTATTGCAAAAGTAAAAGATAATTTAGAGAATATGAACTTAGAGGATTTATTATAGTGTCTGAATTAATATCAAAACATCTTAAGCCTAAGGTTAGACTTCAGATTAGAGAAGGCTATCGTTTTGTTAATGATGTTGTAAATAATTACAACTTAAACACTGTATGTGAAGAGGCGAACTGCCCGAATATTTATGAATGTTGGAATAGAGGAACAGCTACTATTATGATCCTTGGAGATATATGTACTCGAGCTTGCGGTTTTTGTGCAGTCAAAACGGGTAAACCAAAATGGTACGATCCATTAGAACCATTTCGAACGGCTATGGCAGTAAAAAAAATGAAACTTAAACATGTTGTAATAACCTCAGTAGATAGAGATGATATTAAAAATGATTATGGCGCATCTATATGGGCAAAAACCATACGAGAGATTCATAAACATTGTCCTGGTTGTACTGTTGAGGTACTAACGCCTGATTTTAAAGGTGATAAATCATCACTCAAAAAAGTGTTTGATGCAAGCCCTGAAATATTTAGTCATAATGTTGAATGTGTTGAGCGTATTAGTAAAGCAGTGAGAAGCCAAGCAAATTGGAAAAGGAGTCTTGATGTTTTAAAATTCTCATCTGATCATGGATTATTAACTAAAACTGGAATAATGGTTGGACTTGGAGAAACTTTTGATGAGGTGATTAATACGATGGCGGAGGTGTATGATGCAGGAGTATCTATTTTTACTATAGGGCAATATTTACAGCCTACAAAACATCATTTGACGGTTAAGTCTTATATAACAAAAGATGAATTTGATCAGTATAAAAAAATTGGAATTAATATAGGCTTTGACGTAGTTGAATCAGGCCCCCTTGTACGCAGCTCTTATCATGCTGATGAACAGGCACGTTTAGCTATAAAATAGTAATATGAATACCATAGACATAATGGTTGTCATTTGTACGCCATTATAGCAGAAAAAAAAATATTAAACGCATTTTTATATATAAATTGTAATGGCATAATGATTGTAGTATTTACTAATCATAATTAGATAGGAAAAAAATGGCAGATAAATTATCTGAAAAAGATATTGAAAATATATTTATAGAAGGGACGAAAGAGTATGCAGTAATGCCACTACGAAATACAGTATTGTTTCCTCAACAAGTTATTCCAATATACATAGGGCGAGAGAAATCACTGAAGCTTATATCTGATCTTGAATCAGAGAAAAGGAAATATATTATTGTTGTTGCTCAGGAAGATGGTTCTATAGAAGATCCTAACCCTGAAGATTTATACTCTTACGGTACACTAGCAACAGTATTAAAAGTTTTTGCAATGCCTGATAATAGTAAATCAGCTATTGTACAGGGAATTACTCGTGTAAAAATATTAGACTATATTAATAAAGAACCTTATTTCAAGGCTGCGGTTAGCACTATAAGTGATGACCCCATTAGTGATGAATTAGAGATTGTAAGCATTGCGGATAATCTCCGAAGATCATTTAACGATCTGATTAAAGTTGCTCCAAACCTTACAGAAGAGCACACTGGTATGCTTTCTAATATCCAAAAACCTAATAGACTTGTGGACAGAGCTGTGTCTCTAATGACATTGCCAAACCAAGAAAAACAAGATATTCTTGAAGAAATAAATATAAAAAAACGGATGGAAAAAGCTATTTCCATTATATCCAGAGAAATTCAAAGAATAAAACTAGGTGAAGAGATCCAAACGGAAGTGCATGATGAGATCTCAAAAACACAAAGAGAGTATTATCTTCGTGAACAGATGAAAGCTATACAGAAAGAACTGGGCGAAGATGAAGGAACTGTTGAGTTAAAAGAACTTGAGGACAAAATTAAAGCTGCAAAAATGCCGGAGGATTCTGAATCAGTTGCAATGAAAGAATTAGATAGACTCTCAAGAATCCCAACGCAGTCACCTGAGTATAATGTATCTAGGACTTATATAGAATGGCTTGCCGATTTACCTTGGAGTAAATCATCTAAAGATAGGATAGATGTTAAAGAAGCATTAAAAATATTAGATCAGGATCACTATGGCTTAGAGAAAGTTAAAGAAAGAATAATTGAATATCTTGCAGTTAGAAACCTAAAACAAAAAAGAAATCCTGACGGGAATGTCCGTGGACCTATATTGTGTTTTGGAGGGCCACCAGGAGTTGGAAAAACCTCTCTTGGAAAATCAATTGCCAGAGCTATGGGCCGAGAATTTATACGTTTATCTCTTGGCGGTGTCAGAGATGAAGCAGAGATTAGAGGTCATAGAAGGACTTATATTGGAGCGCTTCCAGGAAGAATCATACTGAATATAAAAAAAGCAGGAACTAATAATCCGGTATTTATGCTTGATGAGGTAGATAAATTAGGATCTGATTTTAGAGGAGATCCTTCTTCGGCATTGTTAGAAGTATTAGACCCAGAACAGAATCATTCTTTTAATGACCATTACCTTGAACTTGATTTTGATTTAAGTAAAGTGATGTTTATAGCAACAGCAAATAACTATGGAAATGTCCCGCCTGCATTACGCGATCGGATGGAGATTCTAGAGTTCTCAGGTTATATTCAAGATGAAAAAGTACAAATAGCTAAGCGACATTTAATTCCAAAGCAGGTTAAGGAAAACGGATTAAAAAAGACTGAAGTATCCTTAGACTTAAATTCAATAAAAGAACTAATTAGTGGATATACTCGTGAGGCTGGAGTACGTCAGCTCGAGCGTGAAATAGCTAATGTTTTAAGGAAGGTTGCCAGAGAGATTGTTGAATCAAAAGTAAAACATATTAAAGTAAATAAAACTAAAGTTCATGACTTGTTAGGTGCTTCTAGATTTCATTCAGAGATTGCAGAACGTACTACTGAACCAGGCGTTGTAACTGGTTTAGCATGGACAGCAGCAGGTGGCGATATCTTATTCATCGAATCAACAAAGATGAAGGGAAAAGGCAAGCTAATATTAACTGGTCAACTTGGGGATGTCATGAAAGAATCTGCCACGGCCGGGTTGACTTTTGTTAGAGCTCATGCAAAAAATTTTGGTATTGCACCTAATTTTAATGAAGAAACAGATATTCATGTTCATGTTCCAGCTGGTGCTATACCAAAAGATGGGCCATCAGCTGGTGTAAGTATGGTCACTTCACTTGTCTCACTTATGACAAATACCCAAGTAAAAGAGAGAGTGGCAATGACAGGCGAGATAACACTCAGAGGTAATGTGCTTCCAATTGGTGGTGTTAAGGAAAAAGTAACTGCTGCACATAGAGCTGGAATTAAAGAGGTTATACTCCCTGATTTAAATCGTAAGGATTTAGAAGATGTTCCAGAACATGTTTCAAAAGATTTAACATTCCATTTTGCTAAAAAGATTTGGGATGTTCTTATGGTTGCTTTACCGGGCGTAGTAATAAAAAGAGCAAAAAATTCTCAGGCTAAAAAGAATAAAAAGTCTTAATATTTCATGTTAATTGGGCGTTTAGCTCAGCTGGTCAGAGCGCTGCCCTTACAAGGCAGATGTCGGGGGTTCGACTCCCTCAACGCCCACCCCTCAGAAACCCTCGATTACCCTCGGGGGTTTTGTGTTTTAGGGGGTACTGCAATTATGTCATCCTTAATCATTGTATGTCATTTATAACCTAATAATGGACACATTTTGATGGACACATCTTAATTTCAATCCAAAAACTCAACCAAAAAAGACCCACCCAGTCCATGGGAGGCACCCCCTCGTCTTATCTATATACTGCTCTTACACAAAACAGGTGAAAATATTTGAGGTGACATAATTAACGCCCCACACCCC
>Ga0257113_1000070_pt1 | contig 26798 bp, 20 predicted proteins | sample LP_taG_4_FD_191568 | JGI IMG/M metagenome (GOLD analysis project Ga0257113, IMG submission 191568) | Marine microbial communities from Northeast Subartic Pacific Ocean, Canada - LP_J_2015_P26_2000m | ecosystem: Environmental > Aquatic > Marine > Oceanic | place: Canada: Northeast Subartic... | reverse complement strand
GAGCCATGAGTCCCATAACCATCCATCACAGATTGTACCTTTCGAAGGCGCCGCTACCGGGGTGGGGGGGAACGTTCGGGATGTTTGTTGTATGGGTGCTGAAGTCATTGCTACAACAGATAGTTTCCGGTTCGGAGATATCCGATCCAATAAAACTAAGTGGATCCATGATGGCGTTGTAGATGGTATTGGCGGGTATGGCAACCCACTGGGTATACCCAATATTGGCGGGGATATATATTATCATAGTGATTATAACGATAATTGTTTAGTAACCCTAGTTACGCTCGGCGTAGTACGTGCCGATGAGCTTTTTCATTCATATGCTCCAGAAAACGCAGATGGGTATGATCTAGTTCTTGTGGGCAAGCCAACCGATAACAGTGGTTTTGGCGGAGCCAGTTTTGCATCCCTGGAACTAGAAGAGGGGAAAAAAGAACAAAATAAAGGCGCTGTTCAGGAACCAAATGCATTCCTGGAGCGCCACATATTAAAATCAACATATTCGCTCTTTGATAAAATTAAAGAAAAGGGTTTGCTGGACAAGGTTGGTTTCAAAGACTTGGGTGCCGGAGGTGTGGCCTGCGCCAGCGTTGAGTTGGCTGACACAGCTGGTTACGGAGCGGAGATTTGGCTAGATAATGTTCATTTAAGCATGCATGGTCTTCATCCATCTGTAGTATTATGTTCCGAAACGCAAGAACGTTTCATGTGGGTTTGCCACCCAGATATTACTGATCTAATCATTGATCATTACAATAGCACTTTCGATATGCCGGGTGTATCAGAATTGGCTCGTGCTTCTGCTATAGGAAAAATTCGCAATGACAATCAATATATAGTACACGTCAATGGTGCCGAGATTGTAAACGCACCCGCACCAATGGTTACCAGGGGATTTATATATGACCGCCCGGTCCAGTCTCCGAATTCAGTTTACACCGAACCAGAACTGCCAGAACCGGAGGATTATAACGCTCTACTATTGGATTTGTTGGCCCATGAAAATATTAGTTCTAGGCTGGGGGTATATGAAACTTACGACAAACAGGTGCAGGGTAGGACCATTATTGAACCGGGTAAGGCAGATGCGGGAGTTTTGGCACCGTTCAACGATGAAAAGTATCCTGAAGAAATCCGCCATGTTGGCATTGCTCACGCTACAGATCACAACCCTTTATACGGAAAAATCGACCCGTACTGGTGCGGTGTAAATGCCGTTACCGAAGCTATGCGTAATGTTGCTGCAACAGGAGCTACGCCCCATGCAATCACTGATTGTCTCTGCTTTGGTAACCCTGAAAACCCTGAGCAAATGTGGGAATTCGCAGAGGCAACTCGAGGTGTAGCTGATGCCTGTAAGGGAATACATCTTAAAAACAATAGGGATTATCCCGTACCCATTATTGCCGGTAATGTAAGTTTTTATAATGAATCAAAAATGGGTGCCATACCTCCCAGCCCAATTGTGAGCTGTTTGGGAAGGATGGCTGATGTGAATAAGGCAATCACCAGCGGATTCAAGGAAGCACATTCCACAATAATATTGATTGGTGAAAGAAATAATGAATTAGGTGGCAGTACATATTATTCGCTTTTTGGTGAATTGGGAAAAAATATCCCCAAGCCTGATTTGGCTGGGGTCGAGGCAGAAATATGGGCCCTCACTGATTTAATTGATTCCGGCCTTTTGCGAGCAGCACACGATATAAGTGATGGTGGAATAGCTATAGCCCTGGCGGAAATGTCATTTGAAAATGAGATTGGTTTTGAGATTGAAATAGAACAGGATATGCGCACCGATCAATGGTTGTTTTCCCAGACCGGTGGTTTCATATTGGAGGTAGATAATATCAATCTCCCAGAAATTATTTCTATAATGTCAGACTATGGAATTCCTGTAACAGAACTGGGTAAAACTACCACACACCAGGTAATGGTGTTTGGCAGTGTAATCCACATGTCGCTGGCTAGGGCAAAAGATTGTTGGACAAATGGATTGCGCGATAAACTAAAATAAAACGGATTTATAAATGATAGAAAAAATAACCAAAATAATTGTATTTAAGATTATTAAGGAACGTTTCGTAAATGAAGTTCCCTTTCTCAAATTATTAGGCATCAAGGTGTCAAAGTTTGATTATCCGGAGGTCGAGATGGTCCTGAATTGGAATAATGAATTAGTTGGCAATATTGTTCAAAAATCTCTGCACGGTGGCGTCACGGCTGCAATTCTAGATTCTGTCGGGGGATTGGTGGCTATAGGAAACTTTATTTCCACAGAAAAAAACCTGACCGCTGATTATCTGAAAAACCGAATTGGTCGTATGGGTACAATTGATATGCGGGTAGATTATTTATTGCCGGGGAGGGGTAAAATATTTACCGCCACAGGGAGGGTGATCCGGGCTGGAAAAAGGGTTACAGTTTGTCGTATGGAAATGAACAATGATAAAAATGATTGCATCGCTTTGGGTACCGGTTCTTATTTGTGGAGCGATAAAAAAGACCGTGTCTCAAATTAAAATGGATTATAAATCAGCTGGTGTAAATATCGACGCTGGGAACGAAGCAGTAGAGCGCATCAAGAAGGGGGTGCAATCGACATTTACAACTAATGTGCTCACTGGTTTGGGCAGTTTTGGTTCGCTCTATGATCTTAAACCCATACTAGATGATTATGAAAATCCGGTCTTGGTCCAAAGTATTGATGGTGTCGGAACCAAGACCATCATCGCTCGCAAGTTAGGCAAGTTCAACACTATCGGTGTTGATTTATTAAGCGCTTGTACCAATGATATTTTAGTAATGGGGGCTCGACCACTCACTTTTTTGGATTACATTGCCAACGACAAACTGAGGCCGAATACCATTGAAGAAATTGTGGCTGGGATGGTGCAAGCGTGTCGGGAAACAGGTGTATCTCTTGTAGGCGGTGAAACGGCTGAAATGCCCAATACCTACTTCCCAGGCGAGCATGATCTTGTGGGTGTCATAACTGGCGTGGTGGAAAAAGATAAGATCATTACTGGTGAGGCTATCCAGCCTGGCGATATGGTGCTTGGCTTACCATCTAGCGGGCTACACACAAACGGCTATTCCCTCGCTCGTAAACTTTTTTTTGAAATTGGTAGCTATGGTGTGAACGATATGATCCCGGAACTGGAAAAATCGGTTGGGCTTACTTTACTGGAACCCCATATTAATTATACTAATAATGTATTTGCCGTGTTGGACAAAGAGATTAATGTGAAAGGTATGGCCCATATTACCGGCGGCGGACTGATAGAAAATATTCCGCGTATTCTGCCAGATGGCTGTAGTGTTGAGATCAATAAAGAATCATGGCCATCATTACCCATATTCGATCTAATGCAATCTATTGGTAGTGTAGATGAAGATGAAATGTACCGCACTTTCAATATGGGCATTGGCATGATCATTATCGTTGCTCCTGGCCAAGTAAATAATATCAAGAAAACAATAGATTTATATGAAATCGGCTTTGTGGTTGCGGGCGGAAAACAAGTGAACATTATTTAATGCGGGCGGATATAGCCATTGTACAATTTCCTGGATCCAACACAGAGCGGGAAACATTTATGGCGTGCCGTCGGTCGGGTTTGAATCCTGTAGAATTCTTGTGGAATGAAGATCATGAAAAACTAACCAACTGCGCTGGATATATAATAATAGGTGGTTTTTCATACGAGGATAGATCCAGGGCTGGTGTAATCGCATCCCTGGATCCAGTTATTAATGTAATCAAGGCCGAGAGTGAAAGGGGGAAACCTGTGTTGGGTATATGCAACGGAGCGCAAATATTAATTGAATCTGGTCTGGTCCCTGGAGTAAATAATTATGCTCTTTGCGCTGCCCTAACGGATAATAAAAGAGTAATAAATGGAGATGTTCTTGGTACTGGTTACTACAATTCCTGGGCAAATATCACTTGTGTGGTAGAACCAAGCCAAACTGCCTTTACTAGGCATTTAGATACTAGTACGTTTATCCGCGTGCCATTCGCCCATGCGGAAGGTCGGTTTATTATACCAGACGATTTACTTGCTACCTTAATCAATAACAACCAAATGCCCTTCCGTTACTGTGATGATAGCGGCAATATCATCAACGAGTTTCCGGTTAATCCAAATGGTTCTGTATATAATGCTGCTGCAGTTTGTAATCCCGCCGGTAATGTAATGGCCATGATGCCGCATCCAGAGCGTACGCCTAACGGTGATGTAATTTTTAAATCTATGGCTGAATACATTAAAGAAAAACGTGGCAATGAAATATTGCCTTTAGACTATGAACCACAAAAATACTTTGTTCAACAATATTCCTCAGATCCTGACAGTATTGAGTGGTTGGTGAACATGATCATAACCGATAATGAAGCAGTGTCAGTTCATAACGCCTTGGGCCATTTGGATATTCCGGTCACGGTGCAGCGCATGACTCACTGGGAGATCATAGCTGGTAATAAAACCAGTACGTTGCAGAATGAATTAATAGAAAGTGGAGAACTATTCAATAGTAATAAAGAATTCATTACTAACAATAAGCCAAATGATAATAGTGCAACCTTTCTCGTACGGCAAAAAGAGGATATGCTCGGTAGACAAAAACATCAATCTCTAACCAACCGGTTTGCAATTGATGATATACATGAAATTCGCCATGGAGTCCTGTGGAACATAACGGTAAACAGTGGTAACTTTGATACGGCTATCCAACAAGTTTTGGATAACCACATTTTATACAACCCCTTTTCACAGAATTGCTATAAATATGGATAATGGTTATCGGAACCGCATAGCCTCAGAGTTGGACAACTGTTTAACCAAAACAACGCTTCCTGCCGGTAATAAAAAATTGGGGAAAGTCCGCGATCAATATGACATGGGTGATAAAATTGTCCTTATTACTACAGATCGCCAAAGCGCATTTGATCGGGTGCTTGCGGCTATTCCATTTAAAGGCCAGGTCTTGAACCAAACTAGTATCTGGTGGTTTAACCAGACAAAGAATATTATTCCGAATCATTTAATCGCCACACCGGACCCAAATGTAATTGTTGCCAAAAAGTGTGCCGTATTTCCCATTGAATTTGTCGTGCGTGGTTATATCACCGGCAGCACCAACACCTCACTATGGACAGTATATAATAGTGGCAATCGGGAATATTGTGGCAATACCCTGCCCGAAGGACTGATTAAAAACCAGAAGCTGAAAGAAAATATGCTAACTCCAACCACGAAAGATGAACACCACGATCGACCTATATCGCCTGACAAAATTGTAAGCGAAGGCTGGATGACTCATAAAGATTGGGAATATTGCAGCACAGTAGCACTAGATCTTTTCACCTTTGGCCAGCAACAGGCATCACAACATGGTATGATTCTCGTGGATACTAAATATGAAATGGGGCGGGATGAAGATGGCAATATTATACTGATCGATGAAATCCACACGCCAGACTCTAGTCGTTACTGGATCAATGAATCATACGAAACAAGAATGGCGGCAGGAGAAGAGCCGCAAAACATCGATAAGGAATTCTTGCGGTTGTGGTTCGTTAAACATTGCGATCCCTACAATGATGCCGAGTTACCGCCTGCGCCGGCTGATCTAGTTATAGAGCTATCAAGTCGATATATCTATCTGTATGAAACTATAACTGGCGAACAATTTTCGCTACCGCCTGATGGGGGAACAATATTGGAAAGAATTGTCTCAAACCTGAAGGAATACTTATAAATGAAAACAGTTATTATAATGGGTTCAACTTCTGATGAGCACCACGCCAAGAAAATTACCGATAAGCTGGATGCCTACGGAATACAATGGGAACAACATGCCGCCTCTGCACACAAGGATCCACGTAAAGTCTTGGACATCCTAGATAACAATAAGAACGAAAAAGATCTGGTCTATATCACCATTGCCGGCCGATCCAATGCACTGTCCGGGTTTGTGGCCGCCAATTCAGAGTTTCCCACCCTGGCCTGCCCGCCTTTTTCTGATAAGACCGACATGTTGGTTAATATTCATTCCACCATCCAGATGCCTAGTAATACACCGGTGCTTACTGTGCTCGACCCAGGAAATTGTGCCTTAGCAGTAAAGCGGATATTTGGTGCCTGATCAACTGAACAGTATTTCACCTCTGGATGGCCGCTATAATAAAGATGTTGCTGTCTTATCACATTATTTCTCTGAATCCGCGCTAATGCGCTACCGGCTACAGGTAGAAATTGAATATTTGATCGCCCTGAGCAATGAAAATAAAATCACTGCCCTACCACCTATACCCAACACAATACAAACAACATTAAGAAAATTGTATGAGAAGTTTGATTCGCGAGCAGCGCGGCGTATCAAAAAAATTGAAACTCAAACAAATCATGATGTAAAGGCAATAGAGCAGTACATTGGTGAAAAATTATATAAAATCAATATAAGAAAATTTATTCCCTGGGTACACTTTGGACTTACATCCGAAGACGTAAACAATGTTGCCTACAGCTTGATGTGGCGGGATGGAATAAAATATGTTTACCTGCCGATGTTAAATACCCTGCAAAAAGAAATTAAGAAATTAAGCCGTCTGTACAGTTCCGTATCCATGCTGGCCCTTACCCATGGACAGGCGGCTACACCCACTACGTTCGGCAAAGAAATGGCCGTCTTTTACCGCCGCTTGAACAGGCAGGCAACCATGTTAAAAGAGCAGCGGTTACAAGGGAAAATCAGTGGTGCCACTGGTACCTGGGCCGCCCATACAGTGGCCTATCCAGGGATAGATTGGATCCGCTTTTCCGGGCGCTTAGTAAAACGATTTGGTCTAGACCCAAACCCAGTGACGACTCAGATCGAACCACATGATTCCCTGGCAGAAAGTTATCATATTCTCACTCGTATTAATTCTATTCTAATTGACTTTACCCGAGATATGTGGTTATACATCAGCCGCGATATTCTGGGGCAGAAAAAGATAGCCGGCGAGACCGGATCATCTACTATGCCGCATAAAATAAACCCCATCTTTTTTGAAAATGCCGAAGGAAATTGTGGTCTATCTAATGCCGCGCTAAACCACCTCGCCGGCAAACTGACAGTCTCCCGCATGCAGCGCGATTTATCTGGTAGCACTGTAGTTAGAAATCAGGGAGTAGCTCTGGGACATAGTTTTGTTGGCTTAAACAATCTGATGAAAGGCATTAATCGTATTACCATTAATCAAGAAAATATGAGCGCTGAATTAGATAAACACTGGGAAGTATTGGCTGAAGCAATACAGACAATATTGAGAAAAAATGGACACCCTGACGCTTATAATAAATTGAAAAATTTTACGCGGGGTAGCTATATTGATCGTGAAACAATTCATAAATTAATTTCCGATTTAAATATTACTACAGATGACAAAAAGAGTTTACTGGAATTAACGCCGGCAAATTATACGGGGTTAGCCCCTGCGCTTGCGCGACTGAAATAATGTGCGGATTGGCAGGAATTTATTCTCATAAACCAGTAGCAACAGAGCTCTATGACAGCCTGATCCATTTACAGCATCGTGGTCAAGATGCGGCAGGAATAACCACCTATAATAAACACATGCACAAAACGAAGGGTATGGGCCTGGTGCGTGATGTCTTTACCGAAAAAAAGATAAATCGCTTGAAAGGTAATATCGGAATCGCCCACACCCGATATCCTACCCATGGCGGTTTTGGCCATGGTGAGATACAGCCGTTTTGGACATCCGTTCCCTATGGTATCGCCTTGGCACACAATGGAAACTTGACTAACTATAAAGAACTGGCAAGAAATATCACTAGAAACGAGTCCCGTTATTTAAACACAAATAGTGATACAGAGGTATTGCTGCATTTATTCGCCGATCTACTGCATTATAAAAATCAACATGCCGATGATAAAGAATTTTTCGATATTCTTTGCTCTGCGCTAGAAAATATTTACAAACATGTACATGGTGCCTATTCTGTCGTAGCATTAATTATCGGAAAAGGTTTAGTTGCTTTTCGAGATCCACAAGGGATCAGGCCATTGGTTAAAGGTATAAGGTCCAATAGCAACGGTAGTCGCGATTATATCGTTGCTTCCGAGAACACTATGTTTTACACGCTGGGATTTGAACCAGAAGGAAATGTGCTACCGGGTGAATTAATTTATATAAGTGAGCGGGGTAAGGTCTTCAGTAAACGATTAGCAAAAAAGCCATTTAACCCTTGCATCTTTGAATACGTTTACTTTGCGCGGCCGGACGCCACCCTGAATGATGTGAGCGTGTACCGGGCACGACTGCGAATGGGGCAAAACCTAGCTGAAGGGTGGAAAAAAACATACCCCGATAAAATCCCTGATATCATTATTCCAGCGCCAAGTACAGCAAATACTGCTGCTCTTTCAATGGCTACAGCGTTGGGTATCCGCTATTCAGAAGGGTTATATAAAAATCCTTTTATCGGACGCACGTTTATTATGCCCGGACAAAAAGCTCGTAAGAAATCCTTGCGTTATAAACTGACTCCTCAGACCACAGAAATTGCCGGGAAAAAAGTAATGATTGTTGATGACAGTATTGTTCGTGGAAATACTTCCCGTGAAATTGTACGCATGCTAAAAGATTTTGGCGCAATTGAAGTATACTTTGCTGTGGCAAGTCCACCGGTACAATCGCCTTGTTTTTATGGAGTGGACATGCCCACTAGAGCAGAACTAATCGCCAACAATAAAACCGTAGATGAAATCAAACAACATCTGGAAGTGGATTTACTGCTTTACCAAAAGATTGATGATCTGGCAGAAGCAGTTATGCGCAAAGGCGAGCATCATATTGATCGACCCTGTATGGCTTGTTTCGACAAACATTACATTACCAGTGATATGAATAAAGAAAAAATTCTAGAGCTGGAAATGATGCGTATAAACGACCGAAACGGCAACTAGGTCTACTATGAATATATTGGTTATTGGCTCTGGAGCCAGAGAACATGCTATTGTAAGAACAATCGAGCAATCGCAAAAAGATAAAAAAATATTCTGTCTAGCTGCGAATGTAAATCCAGGTATCGCAGAACTTTGTACTGATCTTACGGTTGCGAATATTAATGACACACAAACAATAACCAGCTATGCCGATGAAAGGTCCATTGATCTCGCAATAATCGGCCCTGAAAATCCATTGGCTATCGGCGCAGCTGATGCGCTTTGGGATATGGGTGTTAAGGCGGTTGGCCCAAGGAAAGATCTGGCCCAAATAGAAACATCAAAAGCCTTTACTCGCGACCTGCTCACCGAATACAATATTCCTGCCTGCCCCAAATACAAAACATTTTCATCCATGAGTGGGGTAGGAGAATTTTTAAGCGAACTAGGTAAAAACTACGTGGTAAAATACGACGGGCTGGCTGGTGGTAAGGGAGTCAAGGTGTCTGGAGATCATCTTCATTCGCACGATGATGCGAAAATCTATTGTCAGGAACTGGTGGAAAAAGGCGGTGTTTTTGTACTTGAAGAAAAACTCATCGGTCAGGAATTCTCACTAATGAGTTTTTGTGATGGTGAAAACCTCAAACATATGCCTGCTGTACAAGATCATAAGCGTGCCTATGAGGGCGATACTGGTCCCAATACGGGTGGCATGGGAACCTATTCCGACGTGGATCACTCCCTACCTTTTCTGACTAAACATGATATTATACAAGCTCATGAAATAAATATGGCCACTGCAAAAGCGTTAAAAAACAAATTTGGTGTCGGATATAAAGGCATACTCTATGGCGGATTCATTACTACAGCTGATGGTGTGAAATTAATCGAGTACAATGCCCGCTTTGGGGACCCGGAAGCTATGAACGTACTTTCGATTTTAGAGTCTGATTTTATTGAAATTTGCAATGGCATTGCAGATGGTAGACTGAATAAGATCGACGTGTGCTTTAAAAACAAGGCTACAGTATGTAAATATGCTGTGCCGGAAGGATATCCTGATAATCCTATAAAAGGTAAATCGATAGATATAACAAAAATTGAAAATCCTGATGGACTATTTTACGCATCGGTGGATGTATTGGATGGAAAACTTGTAGAAGCGGGAAGTCGGACCATTGCGGTTGTTGGTATAGCAGAATCTATTTCTGCAGCAGAACAAATAGCAGAAAAGGAAGTTTCCGCTTTGGATGGTCCATTATTCCACCGCGCAGATATTGGGACGGATGCTTTGGTGCAAAAACGGGTTGAACATATGGAATTACTGCGATGATTAGGCTTGGTGTTCTTGGCTCCACCAAAGGCACTGATCTGCAGGCCATACTAGATGCAATTCAAAACGATAAATTAGTTGCGGATGTTGTGGTAGTGATTTCAAACAGGGAAAATGCACACATTTTAAAGCGCGCAAGAAATCATAATGTCCCGGATATTTTTGTTTCCGATAGAGGAAAAACAAGGGATGAATTTGATCGAGAAATAACAGCAGCATTACATCAACATGAAGCTGAACTCGTGTTACTGATCGGCTTTATGCGAATTCTAAGCGCAGAATTTTGTCAAGAATGGCAAGATCAAATATTGAACGTACATCCATCGCTTTTACCTAAATACTCCGGGGCGATGGATACCAATGTTCACGAAGAAGTATTGCGGAACGGGGATATAGAAACGGGGTGTACAATTCATTTTGTAACCGAAGAGGTGGACGCAGGACCAATACTGATTCAGAAAAAATGTACTGTTGCTGCAGAGGATACGATCGAGTCACTAAAAACAAGAGTGCAGCAATTGGAGGGGGTGGCGTTCATTGAAGCCATCGAAATGATTGCCAATACATAGAAAATGAACAAAAAAAGGATAAATAAATATGTACCGTTTATTGTTATGATATCACTTTTTTCCTGCCGGCTAGATTTAAAACATTGTTTGGGTATATTGATTTCATGAAATTCAAAATTGACAAACCTAACCTACTGTGAATATTGTATCGTTCATTATAATAAATACTAAATTAAAACAACGGATTGTCCGATCCATTTGAATAAACAAAAAATAAAAATACGACGAGCCTTACTGTCTGTTTTTGATAAAACAGGAATCGTGAATCTGGCTGAATCGCTAAATCGGCATGATGTTAAAATTATATCTACCGGTGGTACAGAAAAAACATTGGATATTGCTGGTTTACCAGTAACAGGCGTAAGTACCTATACTGGATTCCCAGAAATAATGGATGGAAGAGTAAAAACAATTAACCCACTGGTTGAAGGTGGCATTCTGGGTCTGCGGGATAAACACGCAGATGACGCAAAGGCCAACAACATCGAGTGGATTGATCTTGTGGTTTGCAATCTTTATCCATTTTCTAAGATGGTCTCTCAGGCTGAATGTGATTTGATGGCGGCAATGGACAATGTGGATATTGGCGGGCCAACAATGATTCGTAGTGCCGCTAAAAACGTGGGTTGGGTAACTGTAGTGGTCGATCCACACGACTACCAAAGTATAATCGAAGAGCTAGATGAGTTTGTGGAAATCAGTTTTGAAACACGTAAAAAATTATCTGCAAAGGCATTCGGACATACTGCACAATATGATACTATTATTCATAATTACTTGAAAGATGAGAGGTTGTCGAATGACCTTTCTTTAACCTATAATAAGCACTCTACAATGCGTTATGGCGAAAACCCACACCAATCGGCAGCAGCATATCAGTATCCTAACGACCGTTCAAAAAATATCCTGAACGCAAAAATTCATCAGGGTAAGCAGCTATCATACAATAATATTATGGACGCTGATGCAGCCTTAAGCTGTCTCAAGGAATTTGACCAAACAGCCTGCGTTGTTGTGAAGCATGCCAACCCCTGCGGTGTAGCGATTGGTGAAGAACTGATTGATGTTTATACCCGGGCTTTCAAAGCCGATAGTCTTTCTGCCTTCGGTGGTATTATTGCTTTAAACAGGGCTTGTACTATTGCTGTTGCGGAAGCTATAAGTAGTGTGTTTTTTGAAATCGTTTTAGCGCCTTCATTTGAAGACAGTGCTTTATCTGTTCTATCAAAAAAGAAAAATTTACGAGTTTTGGAGGTGGGTGCGGTCACTGCGCGGGAAAATAAATTGGAATTTCGCAATGTAGATGGTGGTATTCTTGTGCAGGATACAGACACTAGTGTATTGACTTTGGACGAATTAAAAACTGTAACCAAAGCTGTTCCATCAGATAGTGAAATGAAAGCGATGCTTTTTGGTTGGAAGGTGTTGAAACACGTGAAATCAAACGCAATATTATTGGTGAAGGATAACGAAACTATTGGTATAGGCGCGGGTCAGGTAAGCCGCGTGGATGCAGTAAATATCGCTTTGAAAAAATCTGGTAAAAGACTAGATAATAGTATTCTGTGTTCTGATGCGTTTCTCCCGTTCCGTGATAGCATCGATAAAATTGCCAATACCGGCATCGTGGCTGTGATTCAACCGGGTGGATCTATTCGTGATCAAGAAGTGATTGATGCCTGCGATGATCATGGTCTTGCAATGGTATTTACGGGCAGACGATGCTTCAAGCACTAAGTTATACTTAAAAAATCATTCTACTAATTCATAACTGACAAACGCTATATGCTTACTATCTGGTGACCAAGATGGCACATTAATAGTGCCTTGACCGCCAAATAATTTGGTTAGCACGATCGGTTCTCCTCCATCAGTATTTATCATGCGTAGCATAACTTGTTTAAATGGCGGGTGCGATCCAGGGTCCACTTTATCAATATAGCTTAAAAATACAACCCATCTTCCATTTGGTGATGGGTGTGGAAACCAATCGTTATATTTGTCAAACGTAATTTGGTGCTGATTAAATCCATTGTCTTCCATACGCCAGATCTGCATTGTCCCCGTACGGACCGAGTTAAAGTAAATATATTTGCCATCGGGTGAATAATCTGGACCATCATCAAGACCTAGTGTATTAGTTAGGCGTTTTTCTTTACCTCCTTTAATGGAAATAGTATACACATCATAATTATTATTTCTTGCGGCGCAATAAGCAAGTGTTTTGCCGTCTGGAGACCAACCGTGCCAGTAAGAAGGGCCTTTTTCTGTGATCAGTCTTGGCTTCCCACCATTAATCGGTAATACATAAATTAGGGATTTTCCGGACATATTGTTGGAGTGGCTTATCACCAATTTATCTCCCTGGGGTGAAATTCCATGATCGTTATTACATCGATCAGCAAAATCTGTATCAATTAACTGTGGCACTGGTGACTTCAAAGGCAGCTTATATAAGCTGCCATTTTGATTAAAGATTAAATATTTACCATCCATACTCCAATTTGGGGCTTCAAAATGTTCTGTTCCTTTGTAGACAATTTTTCTGGAACGAGATTTTATATCAATCGTTTCGAGCTTACTGACTACTTTATTTTCCTGCGCATTCATAGTTACGAAAATTAGTGCTAATAATATTTTACGAATCATTATTTAATTTTCATTTGGATACCTGAGACCCCACTGTTTCCGTAAATCATCCATAACCCTCATAATTGCTACTGTTTCATTTAGTGAGCATTTTGTGCTTTCAGTTTTCCCACCAAGCAAACACTGCTGGACTTCCATAGCCTCATACAGATACCCGAAACCATCGAAAGCCTCATTTACTAATTGCGGGTTTTTTCCATTCAGTATAATCTGATATTGTTGGGGATGATAAAAGTCGTCTATCACAATTCTACCCCTGTCTCCAAATATTCTAGCCTGATGCGGTGTAGTCAGTGCAACTGCAGCGCTCAACAAGGCTTGCCGGCCCTCCGAATATATAAGATTATAGGTCGAAAGTTGATCCACGCCTTGATTTGTAAATTGGGCATAACCACTGATTCCTTCCGGCTGGGATCCAAACACAATATTTGCAAAATTTATAGTATAAATACCCAGGTCTAGCAACGCACCGGCGGCGAGTTTTTTTTCATAAAATCTTGAACCAGATTCTGGCGGTTTTGTTATGCCAAAATCCGCCTGAACCAGCTGTGGTGTTCCTATAATACCACTTTCTATATCTTTTTTCAAACGAATGATCGCAGGCAAAAAACGGGTCCACATCGCTTCCATCAGAAATATGTCCTTTTTTCTGGAAAGCTCTACTAGTTTTCGCGCTTCTTGGGCATTAACACATATGGGTTTTTCACACAAAACTGCTTTGTTTGCGGCTAAGCAAAGCGCTGCGTGCTCGTAATGAAAATTATGTGTTGTGGCCACATAAATTACGTCCAAATCTGGATCATTGACTAAAGCAGTATAATTACTATATATTCTTTCTGCGGTGTGTTTTTTAGCGAAATTCTGTGCGCGACCAGAGTCCCGAGCCGCTACAGCGCGCAACGCTGATCCTGAAACCATTTGTAAGTCGGTTGCAAACTTATCGGCAATATTACCACACCCTAAAATGCCCCAATGAATCGTTTTATCCATAATATTTCTATGTTGGTAAAAGTTCTATCCGGTCAGTGATAATACCATCAACTTTTAAATCTATCAGCCAATCTATGGCCGGCCTAGTGTTCACTGTCCAGATGTTTAGAGCGAAACCCCTCTGTTTAGCAAATTTTACTAGGCTTTCCGAAACAAGTTCAGCTGTGGTGTGCAGACAGTCAGGATGAACAACGTTGATCATGAAAAAATAATCCAAATTATTATATAAAAAACCAGTTAGTACATATGGGTTTATCCATTTTACATACCAAATGACAAAGGGATTAAAACTAGATATTATTGTTCTGTTTATAAAATCTTCACCTTTGATCAATTCGACAACATTACGGACTGCTGATACGTCATCAAATGATCGAGATTTAATTTCAATATTTAATCTTACATGTTTTGGTACTATCTTAAGCACATCCTCTAATCTTGGCATCCCTTCTTTTTTAGAATTCCAATTTAGAGCCGCATTTGCATCTTTAATTCTATCATAAGGCATCTCATCAATATATCCATCACAATCTGTTTTCCTCTCTAAATCAAAATTGTGAGAACACAATAAAACACTGTCAAGCGTGCGAATTACGTCAACCTCAATCGCTGGTACACCACCCTTCACGGCTTGAGTGAATGCAGATATGGTGTTTTCGGGGGCAATGGTTGAGGCGCCGCGATGTGCAAAAAACAAAGGACTATTGCCATTGTAAAATAAGGACATGTCGTGCGGTTTCCATAAATATAGATGGTTTAACACAACAGCAATAAACAGAAAAAATACAAGTGAAAACAGAATCATTAATCAGGTAATAATACCAGATGGCGAAATTGTTCATTGTTGCGAATGAAGTTTTCATCAAACCAGGTGGTTCTATATTTCCCCGAATTGTAAAGTGCTGCTTGATCATCATAATGGGGACTATTTGGCTGTCCTGATTGTCCGGTGGGGATAACAAACTGTGTATTATTCATGTTATTTAGATCAACAATTCGTCTAAAACTTGCGCCAACACTTTGATCAAAAGTCTGTAAAACCTCATATTCACCTTTATTCACGGTCATTGTGGATCCGCCTGTCTTGAATGAACCAACATTTAAACCAAATAGTTTATCAAAAATATTTATTCCCCCAAGCGGATGAGGGTGTGTTAAGGTATGAACTGCTCCCCAAGACCATACAGCGGGGTTAATGCCTACTTCTCGCTCAATACGCTTGATAGCATTGCTAAATGATTTAGCGACAATATCAGTACGTGTTTCAATGTGCCCAGGTGTCGTGACATCATCGATCCAGCTAGACTGACCTTCTGCTAATACCCAATGAATATTGCGGTAAGGTAACATTGAAAAATGTACTAAGGCATCAAAGGCTTTATCATCGATCATTGCCAACTCATCTTCATAAACATTGTGTAATAATTCATCTAAAACGGTATGAAAAATAAGAGCAGCGGCTGATTCTTTATCTTCGATATAATCCCACTCATTCAAAATATTGAGGGCTATTATTTCGTTCTCATTTAGGTCTTGCGGTAGCCATTGTACAATGTTTGGCACCACTTCTCTAGCAAAAGGAGAAAGCCAATCGTTCTGCAGCGTTTTCATGTCTTCTACGGTTAATTTTTCTTTGGATTCTAACCATTCTTCAATCCGTTCTATTCTGCTTGGTTCGGCCCATTGGTTTGATATATAGTACGGATAATCATCATCTACTATTTTATTGTTTGCTGTGGCGATGTACCCCTTATCAGGATTATATAGAAACGGCATTTCTTCAAATGGTACAAATCCTTGCCAATCGTAGGATGGGTCCCATCCGGGCCGAGGCAATAAACTGCCACCATCCTTGCGAATTGGAATTAGCGCTGCTGCGCGCCAGCCTATATTACCTGCGGTATCAGCAAAAATAATGTTTTGACCCGGTACTGAGAATTTTTTTACAACTTCAGTGAAACCGTCCCAGTCATTTACTAATCCAATTTTTGATAAAGTGCTTATCTCTTCTGTGATTTGGTTTCCGGTCCAAGCCATTGAAACAACTTTTCGCTCTTTTTTTAATAATGGGTGAACATCGCTAATTACAGGTCCGTGGTGTGTTTCCCTAATCACTATGGTTGTGTCACCGCCGTTCTTACGCGGAATGACTTCCTCTCTAACAACCATATCCAGCCAGTTGTCCCCATGGCGATACTTGTTTGAATTGTTTGGATGAATTTTCTCGATAAAAAAATCAATATCGTCAGCCATAATATTAGTAAAACCCCAAGTCATAGCTGCGTTCTGTCCAATAACCGGCAGTGGAAATCCTGCTAAAAAGGCGCCACTGATATCGAAACGTCCGCCTTTTAAATGCATTTCATACCATTTCGCAGGCTGGGTAAACTTTAGGTGCGGGTCATTGGCAAGTATTGGTTTTCCTGTTTCTGATCGAATACCTGAAATTACCCAGCTATTAGAACCAATACTGGTTCCGTTTGTACCTGTAAGGTCACGTATATTGTATTCCAAGTCCCAAAGTGTAGAAAATAATAAATCCGCATGGGGATAGTTTATAGCCTCAGATATGGTAGGGCGAAAGGGTTCGTATAGCGGAAACAACTCATTAAGTTTCTCGGGTCCAAAATATTGTGCCAAAGCACCGAACAGTATTTCGGGCTTCCAAGATTGCTGTAAATCGTGGGCCATTAATCGACCATAGGCAATCACGTCCGCTGGTTTCCAGCGAACGGGTTCGGATCTCAATAATTTAAATTCAACCGGGTACTTCCCGTCTAGCTCATCGATCCTCGCGTTAATCCCAGCACAGAATCTTTCCAGTATTTCCATAATATCGTCATCAGCTTGTTCCACTATGTTTTCCGCGATTTTAGGGATACCCCATGTTCGCAAATAGACATCCTCTTTAATAAATTTATCACCAAAAAATTTTCCAAGTTCACCCCGGCTTGCCGAAGCAACTAAAGACATTTGAAAAAGACGATCGCGAGCAGATATGTATCCAGCTACATAAAACAAATCTGATTCGTTTTCAGCAAAAACATGCGGTACACCATAGGAATCTGTATATATATGAACAGGTGTTGAAAGTCCGGGTAAGGTTTTTTCACCACTATATTGGGGAATGGGGTGATGCAGATAAATCCTTAGTGCAATAATAAGCAGGACAAGAACACTAACAAAATATCTGCCAAAAACCTTCTTTTTAGAGCTGGGCATACTGTACTTTAATTTAGAAAATTATTGTATTGATCTATTTTAGGTCGGTTTCCAAATGGAGACAAGATTAATAAGAAAAAATTTTACAATAAGCAGGGTGTGGTTGTTCCAATATTCAGGTATAAACCGTAAAATCCGGTCTATCATCTAAAAAAATGTTATTAACTATAGCGACAATTGCTGTACTGATCGTTTTGGTACTATTTATATGGGATACAAGTAGTGGCTATGAAACGCAAAGTAATATAAGATCATTTTACAGGCCGTTCTATGCTGAATCTAGTATCAGTCACGAATATTTATCTACACCAACAGCTGTATGGAAAACCCTAACTGCCCTGGATGGCTATTCATCGTGGTTTCCACAAATTTCCCGTCTTTTACCCGATGAAAATACCCAACGCTATGTCCATCAATTTTCGTTTGATCAATTCCCGCTGGTGCCGGGCACCAGATTATTATTGCGACCCAACAGCTGGTCGCCATTTTATCAAAGTAGGGTAGTGGTGATAAATGAGAATAAAGAAATTTCATTCGATTTAAAATACAATCCCTTCTTTAGGGAATATGTTGTTTTCGCTTTGGAACCACAGCCTTATGGAACAGTTGTAACATGTCGGAGAACAAGCAAGGGGGTTTTTTCATTTTTATCTTTATGGGGGTTTTCCAATACAAAATCGAAAATCTTGGAGAATCTTGGCTACTTCATCCCCGATGAAACAACCAAAGAAGGGAAACAGGAAAAAAACGGTGCTGTAGCACAGGCTCCGGCTTTAAGCCGGGAGGCCACTATCGCTCAAGCAGTGCAGGCTGGCTTGGACAGTAATATGGACCTGATAAATGCTATCCCGGACAAACCGACACGAGGCCTGGCCAAAGCAACATTAGTACAGACAAAGCGTAAGGGTGGGGTGCTACCTGAACACCTGCAAAAAGCATTATCCGAAGCGCCTACCGTAGTTCCCACAAAACAACAGTCTGAAGGCGTATTACTATTTAGCAGCCAGGAAGAACAGATAGCATATCTTGTAAACTTAACTTTAGATGGCAATGACGAGGCGCTGAATGCGGTCCCAGATAGAGTTATACGCGGTAAGACTAAGGCAATGTTGGTAAAAATTAAACGTGGTGCTTTAGAGCGGCCGCCAATGCCAGAAACTTCAGCCAAACCAGCACCATCAACAGAAACAAGCTTTGAAGAACAAGAGAATGAGGAACAACTTATCACGAGACTGGTCGTGGCTGGGGTTGGCGGTAACATGGACGAAATCAACGCCTTAGATAACAAAGTACTGAGGGGTAAGATCAAATCTGCTATTGTAAAAGAGAAGCGAGCCAAAAAATAATATATACCTAGCGGTACGTTTGAAGCATATATATTCACTACCAATTGTTACTGTTTTTCTTGTTTTCAACAGCTGTTCGATTAAACAAGAAACTGAATCAGAAAAACTTCACAATTTATTTAACGATGTCTGGGAGCGGGGTTTACAGGAATTCCCAACAAGAGCAACCTATTTGGGAGATTATCGATATAATGATCGACTGGCAGATATGAGTTTGGCATCGATCCAAAGGCGGCACGAAAAAAACGAAACAATTCTTCACAAATTAGAAAACCTCAACCGGGAACAGCTTGAACCTAACGATAAACTAAACTATGATCTTTTCCATAAAAACATCAAAAGATATATTGCGGCACACCCGTTCAAAGACTATCTCATGCCTGTTGACCAGATGGGTGGTGTACAAATCAATTTTCCTAACTTAGTTGACATAACCCCATTTAGAAACCAAGATGATTTTGATAACTATCTTGCGCGTCTGTCATTGTTTCCAGAATATGTGGATCAAATCATTGCTTTAATGCGGGAGGGTCTTAAAGAAAAGATAGCTCCACCAAAAATCGTGCTGCAAAAAGTACCCGATCAAATATCTGTACAGTATCAGTTCGATGTAAAGAACAGCCCCTTTTATGAACCATTTGAAAAAAACATTGGCAGTTTACCAGATTCAGTTCGTGCTAATTATCAAGAATGGGCAGTGTCAAATATTAAAGACCATGTTTTTACTTCCTATAAGAAGCTTTATGAGTTCTTCGTTGAAGAGTATTTACCTAAGGCACGTGAAAATATCAGCGCAAGGAGTCTCCCTAATGGTGATAAATTTTATGCTTTCAGGGTAAAATATTATACAACCACTAATAAAACGCCGTCTGAAATACATTCTATTGGCTTAAGTGAAGTCACCCGTATCCGATCAGAGATGGAAAAAGTAATTAAAGATTCTAGGTTTACAGGTTCATTTAAAGAGTTTATTACTTATCTAAGAACAAATCCTGATTTTTACTACGATAATGCAGAAGATCTCTTAGATGGCTACAGGACTATTTGTAAAAAGGCCGATCCTGAATTAACCAAGCTTTTTGGAACGCTACCGCGTCTTTCCTATGGCGTCAAACCAATACCCGATTTTCAGGCCCCAGCATCCCCTACTGCATATTACTATAGCGGGTCACTCAAGGCTGGCCGGCCTGGTTTTTTTTGGGCCAACACATATAAGCTCGATACTCGTCCAAAGTATGAAATGGAAGCGCTGTCCTTGCACGAGGCGGTTCCTGGACATCATTTACAAATATCAATATCACAGGAGCTTGAGGGTGTGCCTGAATTTCGCAAACACGGTGGCTTTACTGCTTTCAGCGAAGGTTGGGGGTTGTATGCTGAAAAACTAGGGGAAGAAATGGGTTTTTATAAGGACCCTTATTCTAAATTTGGTCAACTTACTTATGAAATGTGGCGTGCATGCCGGTTAGTGGTTGATACGGGTATGCATGCCTTTGGATGGAGCCGAGAGAGGGCAATTGAATTCGTGGCCGATAATACAGCGAAAACTGAAAATGATATTGTTGTGGAGATTGATCGCTATATTGCCTGGCCAGGTCAAGCGCTGGCGTATAAAATAGGAGAATTGCGTATTATAGAGTTACGCTCGTTAGCAGAAGAAAAGTTAGGTGAAAAATTTGATATACGAGAATTTCATGATACTGTACTTGGCAGCGGTGCAGTACCGCTTGATATCCTAGAAAGACACGTCAAAGAATATATTGCTATTAAATTGGGCAATTAATTTTATACTGGAACTGGTATAGCCCCTCTTCCCCCTCTACGGGTATCATTTGCATAAAAACAAGTTCCAGTTCCTCATCAAGATTAGGAAATAGGGGGACACCGCCACCAAAAATTAAGGGGTGTATTGTAAGATATAAATGAGTCAGGTATGAGGCAAACCTGGTATATGTTCTACCGCCTCCTATAATAAAACATTTATCGCTGTGTAGTTTACCAAGAATTTTTACTGGATCATTATACCGATGTGTAACAATGGTTTCGCGACCATCAAGGTCCATCGCTAATGTTTTCTCTGTTTGAGAGCCCATTATAACTGGATAGCCCATTGTTTGTTTCCTAAATAAGTGTAAGTCCAGTGACCAGTCTACCACTTCATTAATATGTCTGGCAATATAGCCATCCGCAGTAATGGCAGCAATTAGAATAATGTCCACTTACCGTCTGGAAAATATTTTATTCACTATCAAGAGCTTTTTGTACTAAATAGTCTATATACATTCTATGGGTTTGCGTTGCTGATGAAACACCGGTTTGTTTTCTTACAAAGTTTTTGATATCATTCAGGTTTTTAAAGGCAGCTGCCTGCGCATGGTGTCCGTAAATGCTGGTTTGCCCTGGTTTCATAACATTAATCAATCGTTGGGTGTATTCAGACTGTAGGTTTTGACGAAAGGTGTTTACATCGCCTCGCATATCTTCCTTATATATGGCTACCGTGAGATCAGACATAAATTCGTCCAGGCTGTATTTATTTCCATAAAGACCGCTGTCAGTAAGGCGCTTTAACACATTTTGGTGCAACAGTTGATTCAAAACGTTTTTTTGCATCCCAATTACCTGGTCATGAATCTTCGGATCTTCAGTTTGATTCATATGGTTAAACCCTCTGCGCTGGGACTGTAGGCGCATCAGAATTGTTTGGGATAAATTGAAAGCATCTGGTGAAAAAAGATAAGTATTTAAAGCATTAAGCGCTCTTTTTTGTTCGTCATATGGTACCACTCTGAATGGTGTGCTTGAATCACGTTGTCCAATATATGCACGATCTACATATACGCCACCTATATGACGGGATATAACCCCACAAGCGTTTCTGTGCTCCCTTAATAAAATAGCGAATGCGTCTCGCATTGCTTGATAAGATGTCCCTCTGTCAGAATATTTTACAACAAGGTCATCCAATAAATATTTAGATAATTCGACTCTGTCGCTTGCGTATGCTATGGGATCGCTGGACAAATCATAAATCATGGCTTGAGGGTCAATGCCTTTTCCTGGCGCGCGCATATCATCTGCATCGTTACCAAACGCCAGGTTTGGAGAGGTGGACCGAGATAAAATTGTGTTAAGCCTACTTTCTTCCAGGTCGTCATTTTCCAGCGCTGTGGAGTAACCAAATTCAATTGCCCATACATCATATGGGCCTGGTGTTGTTGTGTAATATTCTCCTTGTTCGATTTCTGGGGGGGCAATATTAATTCCAGGGTATTCCATTACGGAGCTGGTTAACCCCATTTCTTCCGTAATTCCCTTTTTGTGTACAATTTCATTATTGTGTAGGTAGCTGGATTTAAAATTATGATTCAGGCCCAGGGTGTGACCAACTTCATGCAATACCAACCTAATCAAGGACTCGTTCACGATTCGTTTTTTCACTTCTTCACTATAGCCAGAAATTGTTACTGATGTAAATCCAAATTGATTTGCTTGGTATAAATACTCTCCTGCGATACAGTGTTCTGTCCAATTTTGTTTTTCATATACATCGTCATATAGCTTATCATATTTCACGCGGTTTGTAAAATAAACAAATTCTAGCATTACGTCCGCCCCCAATATCTGACCGGATCTCGGGTTTACAAAACTGGGGCCATAACCACCAAATGGTGGTCTTGGTGATGAGGTCCAGCGCAATACATTATAGCGAATATCCCCTGCGTCCCACTCTGCAACATCGGATTGAATTTTAACTTGAATTGCGTTTTTAAATCCTGCGGAACGAAATGCTCTGTTCCAACGAAGAACGCCCTCTTTCACTGCTGGGCGGAATTCCGTTGGAGTTGTGTTTTCTATCCAAAAAACAATTGGTTCTACTGGCTCAGAAATAGGTGCTGATGGTTCTTTTTTGATCAAATTCCAGCGATGAATAAGGTCGCGATAGGGTGTGTTGCTTGTGGATGTCAAATCGGTGACTTGCGTCATGAAATATCCTACCCTAGGGTCATCGTAGCGTGGATCATAATCGTTCTTCGGCACCGCAATAAAGCTGTGTTGAATCACCAGGTGAACTGCTCGTGGATCGGTGATTCCTGGCCCACCACGGCTCATCGGTGTGGGGTTATCATATACATATTTAATTACTACGTCTGAATTAAGAGGGTAATTATTCAAAGCTATATATTGACATTTTTCTTTGTTTAATGATCCGAGTGTAAAGCGGGTACCTGGCTTTGCTTCGGGGTTGGGGGCCGGTTTTATCTGATATAGGCTTTCTGAAAGAAACACATCATCAACCTTAAGGAGCATAGCACCTGTTTCATCATCGGTCGCTACAATCGCCAGGGTGGCCAAAACTGCATCGTTTATGTTCGCAGATTCAGCGCGACTTAATGGGTTTTCTGGATCGAAATAATAAGCTGTATTAATAGATACAAATTCTAGACGGTTGAAATATTTTCTTATCTCAAAAATTTTACTGGTCTTGTATGCGCCACGAAAATGACCTATATCTACCACACCGTCCAGCGTATGAACAAAATGTATGTATTCCTTGTTGAGTTGATTTTTATCTATCAGCATTTGCACAGATCCATTAACCGTATCTTGAAAAAAGGTGAATAATCCTTCTATCTTACGTGAAGATTGTGTTAGCCCCGATACTGTCGTTTTTGTATCTGTGGAATCTGTTTTAACCGCAGTTGAGTCGTTTGTTTCTTGGGCCGATAATGGTATTAAAATAAATGTCACAATACAATACACAGTGAAAAACAAACGTTTAATAATATGTTTTAATAGTGACATTGTTGCTTCACCTTTTCTTTAGGTAGAGATCTGTAATTGTCCCCGTAAATACCTCTGCAGCCAAACCTACTGTTTCGCTTAATGTGGGATGTGGATGCACTGTAAGGCCAATATCCTCTGCGTCTGCCCCCATTTCAATTGCCAACATACATTCAGAAATCATATCGCCTGCGCCAGTGCCAACAATGCCCACACCTAACACCTGTTTGGTTTCCGGATCGAATAGAATTTTTGTTTTGCCCTGATTGACGCCCATGGCAATGGCTTTCCCGCTGGCTGACCAAGGAAATTCTCCCTTTTCGTAAGGTATTTCGTTTTCTTTTGCATTTGTTTCTGTTAGACCTGCCCATGCCACTTCCGGGTCTGTGTAAACCACAGATGGAATGGCTCGTACATCGAAAGCTGCCGGATGACCTGATGCCACCTCCGCTGCAACTTTTCCTTCGTGGGTTGCTTTATGGGCTAACATAGGATCTCCTACAATATCACCGATTGCAAAAATATTTTTCACTGAAGTTCGTTGGTACACATCCACTTGAATAAAGCCGCGATCGTTCACTTTAACATCTGTGGCTTCAATATTCAATAAACCAGTATTTGGTTTTCGTCCTACAGACACCAATACTTTATTGAACACTTCTGTGCTAGAGCCTTTTTCGTTTTTGATCGTTACAGTTAAGGTACCATCTTTGTTGGGCTCAACCTTTGTCACTTTTGATGAAACCTGAATGACTTCACACTGTTTTTCGAGTTTTTGCTGTAGTGGTTTTACTAGGTCCGAATCTGTGCCAGGAAGAAGGTTGGGTAAATATTCTACGACAGATACTTTGGTCCCAAGAGCAACATACACCTGTCCAAGTTCAAGACCAATAATGCCACCGCCGATTACTAATAATCTTTCAGGAATATCTTCTAGGTCCAGGGCTGTGCGAGATGTTATTACAGAAGGATGATCTGCAGGTACACCGGGAATCATTGCTGATGAAGAACCACCAGCAATAATACATTGGCTAAATGTAACGGATACATCGCCTGTGTCAGTTTGGACTTTTAATTCTGTATTGGATACAAATGAAGCAAGTCCTTGGAGTGTTTCCACTTTTCTTGCTTTGGCCATTTGGGCAATGCCGCTATTTAGCTGAGAAATAATTTTATTTTTATGGTCTCGCATCTGATCAATGTCAATCTCCGGCTTACCATATTTGACGCCCATTTTTTCTAAATTCGTTGCCTCATCCATAACCTTGGAAATATGAAGCAACGCTTTAGATGGAATACAGCCACGATTGAGACAAACGCCGCCCAATTCCGGATCACGATCAATAAGCAGAACCTGTTTCCCTAAGTCAGCGGCACGGAAGGCCGCAGCATAACCTCCGGGACCGGCTCCAATTACAACAAGCTCTGTTTGTCTTGATTCTCCCATTGGCCCTAATCTTTAAAATGATCTAAGTCTGATAATAAATCGGCAAACCTTGACGTAAATGAAGCTGCGGCTGCACCATCAATCACCCTATGATCATAAGACAATGAAAACGGCATGATAAATTTTGCAACAAACTCGCTGGATGCTTTATCGTAAACTTCTTTCCATGCACTACGAGAGACGCCCATGATAGCGACCTCAGGGGGATTTACAATGGGTGAAAATCCTGTGCCGCCGATTCCGCCCAAGCTTGAGATTGAAAACGTTCCACCTTTCAATTCGTCGGGCTTGAGTTTTTTATCCCTGGCACGAGCGCTCAAATCCATGAGTTCTTCCGAAAGCTCAAATACAGATTTTTGATCCACATCCCGGACTACCGGAACAGTAAGCCCGCTCGGCGTATCAACGGCGACCCCTAAATGATAATAATTCTTTAAGACTAAGTTCTGGTTAGTGTGGTCCAAGGAACTGTTGAACTCAGGCATTTCCTTTAAAACGATTGACAAGGCTTTCATCAAAAACGGCAAAAAGGTTACATTGATACCTTTTTCAGTACCCTCTTTTTTCACCTCTTTCCTTAGAGCATCCAAGTCAGTGATGTCTGCTGCGTCAAACTGCGTAACGTGGGGAATTAATTGCCATGCTTGTTGAAGACGTTTACCAGTGATTCGTTTGATTTTGGTAAGTTTTTGGACTTCAACATCACCCCATTGAGAAAAATCAATCACAGGCTGTGGTGCCGGAATTGATCCTGAAGATATGGCCATTTGCAGTTTGATATAGCCATTAAGGTCATCTTTAGTAATGCGCCCTTTGGGTCCCGACCCTTTTATAATTTGAAGACTGATCCCTAGTTCCCTGGCAAGTCGGCGGACACCGGGGGAAGCAAATACATTATCAGTTGAGCCTGTATCTTCTATGACTGGAGACTGGGTGGCTTTCGGGGGTTTTTCTTCATCAGTGGGTGTTATAATCTGTTTTGTTTCTTCGGTAAGAACGGGCTCTTCAATTACAGAGTCGGTGGAATCGGAAATTTCAATCTTAATCAGGAGTTGCCCTGTTTTCACTTCATCTCCAGCAGCAACAACGATCTCTGTGACCGTTCCGTTAACTTCTGCAGGAATTTCCATAGAGGCCTTATCCGATTCTAAAACAAAGATGGTGTCTTCCACTGTAACGGTGTCGCCGGGAGCAACGGCCACCTCGCTGATTTCGGCGCCTTCGATACCTTCGCCTAAATCCGGGAGGTGTATATCTTTAATCATCTTTTTTCCTAAACCGTGATGGGGCTCGGTTTTTCCGGGTTTAAATTATATTTCTTCATTACTTCGTCCGCTTTGGACATCTCCAGTTTTCCATCTAACGCAAGGGCTCGAATGGCAGTAAGCACAATATAATAACGATCCACTTCAAAGAAATGGCGGAGATTTTCTCGGGTGTCACTGCGGCCAAACCCGTCCGTGCCTAAAGCATAGTACGGCCCAGGAACATAG
>Ga0257113_1000067_pt1 | contig 27178 bp, 24 predicted proteins | sample LP_taG_4_FD_191568 | JGI IMG/M metagenome (GOLD analysis project Ga0257113, IMG submission 191568) | Marine microbial communities from Northeast Subartic Pacific Ocean, Canada - LP_J_2015_P26_2000m | ecosystem: Environmental > Aquatic > Marine > Oceanic | place: Canada: Northeast Subartic... | reverse complement strand
ATGCGCGCCAGGATGGCGTTATCCCATGCAAACATTTCCGTTGAACTTCGGGAAATACTTTTATCCGATCGACCCGATGAACTTTATGCTATTTCTCCCAAAGCGACTGTTCCTGTTTTGGAATTACCGGATGGGAGAGTTATCGATGAAAGTTTTGATATTATGAAATGGGCATTGAGTCAAACACAAACGGACTGGATGGAGATCGACCTGGATAAACAATTGGCCATGATTAAAGTGAATGATGAAGAATTCAAACCGTGGCTCAATAAATATAAATATCATGAACGTCACCGGGAACATCCGCAGAAATTTTACCAGGGGAAATGCGCAGAAATCCTTTCCACATATGAGACCATACTCAATACGAATTCATATCTTATGGGCAAAAAAGCCCAGTGGACCGATGTTGCTATCCTTCCCTTTGTCCGTCAATTCGCCCATGTGGATTTACCCTATTTTGAAAAGAAATTCATATCCTTGAATCAATGGCTTGAGGGTTGGAAAGGCTCAGGTTTATTTCAATTCGTTATGAAAAAATATATCCAGTGGCAGCCCGACCACGCGCCTCTCATTGTTTCATTCTGATTCCAAATTCAGTTTAATTTCTCGCCATGAAAAATGAAGTTTTATACAATAAAAAGAGTCGCGAATTACTCATGGATGAACTCCGGCAGGAAGCATTCGAACGAATCACTTGCTCATTTTACCGCTATACAAAGATTGAAAATCCAGATGTATTACGGAATGATCTCTATCGGGAATGGGATGCCTTAAAGGTTTTTGGCCGTATATATTTAGCGAAAGAGGGGATCAATGCCCAGTTCAGTTGCCCGGAACAACATTGGGAACAATTCAAAGCCAACTTAGCTTCTCATGAAATTTTAAAAGATATGCTCCTCAAAATTGCCGTTCAGGATGGGGAGTCCTTTTACAAGCTAACTATCAAAATCAAAGATGAAATTGTAGCTTATGGTGTTGGCGAGGATGAATATGATATGGCCCAAATCGGAAATCATCTCTCCGCAGAAGAATTCAATAAAAAATTAAATGATGACAATACGGTCATCGTGGATATGCGCAATTATTACGAAAGTGAAGTGGGACGATTTAAAGACGCCATTGTTCCTGACGTGGATACATCCCGTGAATTATTGCCCAAAGTAAGATCCTTATTAAAAGGACATGAAGAGGATGAAGTCCTTTTATACTGTACGGGAGGAATTCGCTGCGAAAAAGCTTCAGCTTATTTAATCAACAGTGGATTTCAGCATGTGAATCAACTCAATGGCGGCATTATCCAATATACTCACGATGTGAAAGCTCGAGGTCTGGATTCAAAATTTATCGGTAAGAATTTTGTATTTGATGCCCGCATGGGTGAACGGGTTACGGATCATGTTTTGAGCGTTTGCCATCAATGCGGAGAATCGGCGGATCGTCATCTTGATTGCGGCAATGATGCCTGTCATATTTTATTTATCCAGTGTGATTCATGCAATAAAAAGTATAATGGCTGTTGCTCACCGGAGTGCCAGGCTTTTGCCAATCTCCCCATAGAAGACCAGCGGGTGCTACGGAAAGACCCGGAGAAGGTGGTATCAAAAGCACGTTATTCCAGTCGGGTTAAGCCGAAGCTTAACGAAATCGATCACTCGTAATTTGTGTACCAGAATGGTTGTCGGTAATACTGCCGAACGGGTTTACCTACGATTGCAGTATAGATCCATCCTGCCAACCAAAATGCAATCACCGCCGGTAGAATAATATTGATGAGAATCGAGAATACTCCCAACACAAACACCATTGCAAATGGCAGGATCACTGCCATGCTGATGTAGGGGTGTTTCAGCATAAATTTTTGTAATTTTTCCATCATATTTCCTTTTTTATTAGATAAGAGCAAAAACTGTGCAAAACACTTTTTTTTGTCAGAGTGGACTTAAACCATGACGATGTGGCAGGGGGACTTAATAAATAAAAGTCATTCCTTTTAACTCAACTTCAAATTAGTTTCCCCTCCCTTGTAACTAATTCGATTTGAGGAGGTCGATCATGAAAACACTTTTTTCAGGCAGAATTCTACCATTATTTATTCTCATCAGTTGTGGACAGCCACCGGCTGTAGTATCAGAAGAACCGAAAATAAAACAAGTTTCTACGTTTGATGTAGCGTTGGATCGGGAAACCCAATCCAAACTTGAATCGCAGTTCGACGCTGTACTGAACCCCCAAAATTTAGATGATTGGATGAAACACATGTCATCAAAGCCTCACCATGTAGGATCGCCATGGAGTAAGAAAAATGCGGAATTTATCGCCCAGAAATTTGAATCATGGGGATTTGAAACAGAAATTGAAACATTTGAAGTATTGATGCCATTCCCTAAAATTAGGAAGCTTGAACTGGTGTCACCCCACCATGTTTCGCTCCAACTCAGGGAACCCGTTTTGAAAGAAGATGCCACATCAGGGATTAGAAAAAATCTCCTCCCCGGTTTCAATGCATTTTCCGCAGATGGGAATGTAACGGCCGAATTGGTGTATGTGAATTATGGCATTCCTGAAGATTATGAAGAATTGGCGCGAATGGGTATTGATGTCAAAGGAAAAATTATTCTTGCACGGTATGGTGGTTCATGGCGTGGGATCAAACCCAAAGTGGGTTATGAGCATGGGGCTATTGGTTGTATAATTTTTTCCGATCCAAAAGATGATGGATACGGTCGGGGAGATGTTTATCCCAAAGGTCCTTTCAGGATGGAACAGGGTGTTCAGCGAGGTTCCGTTTTGGATATGCCCATGTATCCTGGCGATCCCTTGACACCCGGATATGGTGCCAAACCGGATGTGAAACGATTAGAAATTGCTGATGCACCCACTATTATGAAAATTCCAGTACTGCCAATTTCTTATGGTGATGCACTTCCGCTTTTAAAAGCGTTAGAAGGACCAGTTGCCCCTGCCAAATGGAGAGGTGGTTTGCCAGTGACATATCATATTGGTCCTGGGCCTGCAAAAGTGCACCTCCAATTGGAATTCGATTGGGGGCTGCGTACTGCCTATAATCCCGTGGCAAAACTAAAAGGTACGGTTTACCCAGATGAATGGATCATGAGGGGAAACCACCACGATGGTTGGGCCCAAGGTGCCTCAGACCCATTAAGCGGCATGGTGTCACTCATGGAAGAAGCCAGAGCTATTGGAGAATTGGTCAAAACAGGATGGCGACCAAAACGAACGTTGGTTTATGCCGGATGGGACGCAGAGGAGCCGGCCCTTTTGGGTTCAACGGAATGGGTGGAATTTCACAGGGAAGAAATTCAAGAAAAAATGGTTGTTTACATCAATACGGACGGGACAGGTGTTGGTTTTCTTGGTGTGGGGGGATCCCATTCCTTGGAAAAATTTATTAATGAAATTACAGTGGATGTCATGGACCCGGTTCAGGATGTAAGCCTGCAGGAGCGCCTTCGGGCCCGCCTTCGGGTGAGTGAAAATAAAGATGCGGAACGGGAGGACTTACGGATTTATCCTATGGGGTCCGGATCCGATTATACTGCATTTATTCACCATGCGGGTGTGCCGGTATTAAACTTGGGATTTGGTGGTGAAAGCAGTGGTGGATCGTATCATTCCATTTTTGACTCCTATGATCATTATAAGCGTTTTAATGATGGCAATTATGTATACGGCACCACTCTTGCTAAAGTGAATGGCCGATTGGTTTTACGTCTTTCAGAAGCGGATATATTGCCATTTCGTTTTGTAAATATGGCTGAAAATATTGGATCGTTTATTGAGAGTAATAAAAAACTGGCGAAAGCGGTGGAAAAGAAAACGGAGAACCGGAATAAACTGTTAGACAAAAAAGCCTTTACCATTTCGGGGAATCCGAAAAAAACATACCTGCCGCCAAAACGGTTGAGCTTGGTGCCGGATTTTGATTTTACTCCTTTAGATGAATCCCATAAAAGGCTTGAAGTCAGTGCGTGGAAATATGAAAAAGCATTAGCCGGAGTCAAAAAAGGATTCCTATCTGCTGAACAAAAATCCCAAGTAAATCAATTATTACGGGAAGTAGAACAAGCCATGACCCGATCTGACGGATTGCCCCGGCGGAAATGGTTTAAGAATATGATTTATGCGCCGGGTTTTTATACAGGCTATGGTGTTAAGACACTCCCGGGGATTAGGGAAGGCCTGGAAGAACGGAATTGGGATGAAACCCACTTCTATATTCTTGAGGTCGCAAAAGCGCTGGATCGTGCTGCAGCTAAGATTAACGCAGCAGCAGATATATTGAAAGCCAGTTAAATGATTCAAAGCATTATTCTCACAGGAGTGATCTTAATCACGAGTGTCATCGCTGGCCAACCTCAATCCGTAAAAGCTACCCAAAAATGGGTAAAGAAAAATGGCCATACCATTATTAAGGATTTTGCTCATTTGCTGTCCATGCCAAATGTAGCGTCGGATAAAGTAAACATCCGCAGGAATGCAAAATACATTAGTAATTTATTTAAAAAACGGGGTTTTGATATGCAACTTCTTCAAACTGAAGATGCTAACCCAATAATATATGGTGAATACAAAACACCGGGGGCCAAACGAACACTTTGTTTTTACGTCCACTATGACGGTCAACCGGTGGATTTAATCCAATGGACTCATGGTCCTTTTGACCCGGTTCTTTATGATGCATCCATGGATGCTGGGGGTAAGCCAATTCCATTGCCAATGAAACAAACCAAGATCGATCCGGAGTGGCGGCTTTACGCTCGCTCCGCCGGGGATGACAAAGCGCCCATTATCACCATCCTGAATGCTGTGGATGCGCTTCAATCTTTGAAAATCGGATTTACATCAAACATTAAATTATTTTTTGAGGGAGAAGAAGAAGCGGGTTCTACAAACTTGGAAGCACATCTCACCAAACATAAAGCGCTTTTGGATGATATCGATATTTGGCTGTTTTGTGATGGCCCCATGCACCAAAGCCGTCAACCCCAATTGGTGTTTGGCGTCCGTGGCGTAACGGGAATGGAAATAACCGTTTACGGGGCGACCCGATCTTTGCATAGTGGGCATTATGGTAACTGGGCACCGGTGCCAGGACAATTTTTGGCCCATCTAATTGCAACAATGAAAGATGAAAATGGAAAAGTATTAATCGATGGATTTTATGATACGGTGGTACCTCTTTCTGAATTTGAGAGATTTGAATTAAGTAAAATTCCCGATGTGGACAGGCAATTAAAAAAGGAATTGGGATTGGCATATACAGAAGGTAATGGCCGAAGCATTAATGAACGATTGCTCTTGCCGTCCCTAACAATCAAAGGATTATCCAGTGGAAATGTGGGGAAGAAAGCGCGGAATGTAATACCGAATACCGCCACCGCTGCTATTGGTGTGCGCCTCGTAAAAGGGAATGACCCGAAGGATATGCTGGATAAAGTGGAAGCTCATATCCGTAGCCAAGGATTTCACATTGTTAATGATGAACCGGATATGGCGACACGGCGGAAATATCCTAAGATCGCTAAGATCGATCGCCGGGGCTCGGGTTATATCGCATCCCGAACATCCATGGAAGAACCCAACGCCAAAGCCATCATTAATGCGGTTAGGGCATTTGTGGGGGATAAACTTATTCTTATGCCAGCGCTGGGTGGATCTTTGCCATTATATTTGTTTACAGATTTGTTAAAAAAGCCGGCCATTATTGTACCCATTGCAAACCATGACAATAACCAACATGCCGCTAACGAAAACCTCAGAATTGCCAACCTTTGGTACGGGATTGACCTCATGGGTGTCATCATGACCATGGCAAATTGATGACCCGTTTTTTACCATTATTCATTAGTCTGACCTTTGGTCAATCCATTTCACTTGTAACACTTGATAGTCGTGTTGAATCATCATTCCGGGGATTGAGTGTGGTAAATCAGAAAGTGGTTTGGGTGAGCGGAACAGGCGGTACTGTTTTGCGGACCATAGATGGTGGAAAAAACTGGGAAAATATATCCGTTCCTAATATGGAAAAGATTGATTTTCGAGATGTAGAAGGCTTTAATAAAAATACCGCTATTGTGATGGGCATCGCTTCTCCTGCTCGATTTTATAAAACCACCAATGGGGGACAAAACTGGAAACTTGTTCATTTTGACGATCGTGAAAGGGTATTCTTTGATGGCATGTCATTTTGGAATAAAAATGATGGGATCGCATTCAGCGATCCAGTGGATGGCCAGCACTTGCTCATTCGAACCACGGATGGGGGTGATACATGGCATGAAATTCCAAAGGAAGGATTTCCCCATAAACTTAATCCCGAATTTGGTTTTGCTGCCAGCGGTACCGGTATTCCGGTTCAGGGGCGCAAGACAGTTTGGTTGGGGATGGGTGGCGTGAAATCCAGAGTATTCAAGAGTGAAGATGGCGGTATGAATTGGTCTGTGGCAGAAACACCGGTAGTTCATGGCGGCCAGAGTACGGGCATATATTCTGTCGCATTTAAGAATAAAAAAGTGGGTATCTCCGTGGGTGGGGATTACACCAATCAGTCCATAAAAAATACCATGGCATACACAAATGATGGCGGTGCAACATGGCACCTTCCTGCAAAACAAACCCATCAATACCGTGAATGTGTAGCCCATTACCGCGGCAATATATTTTTTGCTGTGGGGCCATCAGGGTTTGATATGACAACTGATAATGGAAAGAACTGGCATCCCCATTATTGGGAAGTGAATAACCTGACCGCTGTGGCTTTTGCCAAAAGATCCAATGTTGGGTTTGCCATCGGTAAGGGCGGACAAATATATAAAATTAAGGTGAATCATTAATGGGAAAAAAATCCGCTTTAGTCTTGGGTTGTTCCGGCTTGGTTGGCGCTGAAGTATTGAAGTTATGTTTAGAATCGGATACGTATAACAAGGTGGTTACACCTGTTCGACGCCCATTATTAATAAACCATGAAAAACGAATAGAAAAGGTAATTGATTTTGATATGCCACCCTGGGAAGAAATGTTTCCGGTGCATCATTTATTTTGCTGTTTAGGCACAACCATCAAAAAGGCCGGGAGCAAAATGAATTTTCGGAAAGTGGATCATGATTATCCGCTGGCCTTTGCTGCCGCTGCAAAAAAATGGGGAACGACTGTTTTTAGTGTAATAACAGCCACAGGGTCCAATGCCAACTCCAATATTTTTTATAATCGGGTGAAGGGAGAACTGGAAACCAACCTGAAATCACTGGCCTTAAATTCAACACTCATTTTTCAGCCTTCATTATTATTAGGCGATCGAAATGAATTTCGGCTGGGTGAGAAAATCGGGATGGGTTTGGCTAAACTGACATCCTGGATGACACCCAGTTCTATTCGTGCAATTCATTGTAAAATGGTGGCAAAAACTATGCTTGTTGAGACCAATTCTAAAAGAACAGGATTCAATATTATTTCAAATAAAGAAATGCATAACATTGGATAAGGAGAATTCTATGATGAAAAAATCAATCTTTATTTATATGACAGGAATCATAATCCTGTCGTCGCAATCGTTGAAAGTGGATCCAATGATCTATGAAATTATTGATAATATAAGTGCAGGCCATTTAGAAGAATATGTTACCAAACTAGCCAATTTTGGGACACGCCATACATTGTCTGACACACTATCCAACACCCGAGGGATTGGTGCTGCCCGGCGGTGGATCAAAAAGGAATTTGAGAAAATATCCAAAGATTGCGGTGGATGTCTGGAAGTGAAAGAACAGTGGACCCTGGTCAAAGGCAATCCAAAATCCCGGATTAAAAAAGACACTTGGATTGTTAATATTTATGCGATAAAACGGGGCACGAAATATCCCAATCGATATGTGATTATGAGTGGTGATATTGATTCAAGGATTTCTGACCCGCTGGATGGGAAAGGCGATTCACCCGGTGCAAACGATAATGCCACTGGTATGGCGGGTGCACTTGAATTGGCGCGAGTTTTATCGAAGTATGATTTTCCAACATCCATCCTTTTGGCTGGGCTTTCAGGAGAGGAGCAGGGTTTGTATGGTGGAAAGTTTTTGGCGGAAAAAGCCAAGATAGAAGGCTGGAAAATTGCCGGCATTTTGAATAATGATATGATTGGTAATATCGAAGGGGTGGACGGTGTTATCGATAACCGCACATTTCGGATATTCTCTGAGCCCTATTCGATATTAGAGACCGAAAAACAATTAAAACAAAAGCGGTTTTATGGGGGTGAGAATGATGGCGAATCCCGTCAGCTGGCCCGCCATGTTTTTGCCAGCACAAAAACCTATTTGCCTGAAATGAATCCTCTCCTGATCTATCGGTTGGACCGTTTCGGTCGCGGAGGGCACCATCGTCCATTTAACGAAGTGGGATTCCCGGGCATTCGAATCATGGAAGCACACGAGAATTACAACCGCCAACATCAGGATATTCGAACAGAAAATGGAATAGATTATGGCGATGTGATTTCCGGTGTGAATTTTGAATATTGTGCCAAACTGACTGCTGTGAATGCTGCGGCACTTGCTACGTTGGCTCTGGCGCCGGCAAAACCAAAAAATGTGAAAATCGGCGGTATTGTAAAACCATCCACAATACTTTCTTGGGAAAAGGTGGATGGCGCAGTCGCATATAAATTATACTGGCGGGATACCACCGCACCAACCTGGCAGCATTTTAAGTGGGTGGAGAGTGGTATAACGAAACACACTTTGAAAGGCATTGTTATTGATAATTTTCTATTTGGCGTTGCCGCTGTGGGAAAGGACGGTCATGAAAGTATGGTGGCCTATCCCGGTGGGTTGATTGGCAGATAGATTGTGAGTCGAATTATAAAATGGGCGATTGTTCTTATTTTTTGTTCTTTTGCCTTAGTTAACTTAAATGATCCCGATGGATTTATCTGGGTGCCCGTTTATGTGACTGTGGCTTTTTTACCTTTGGCATCTATTGAAAAAGTGTCGGTTAGATTATTAAAATTTTGTAGTCTTTTTCTATTTATAGTAGGAGCGCTTGTGGCGCTTGGACTTTTAAACAGTATAATGCCCTGGCAGGCTGATGATCGTATGGGCAATATGTGGGAGCACCAGCGGGAAGGGTTCGGACTTATCCTGGGTGCAATCTGGCTCTGGTTTGGCAGAAAATTATAATCTCGATAAAAACATAAAATTCTTAACCTAAATTCACCATCCATTTTTAACGAATAGAGAAAATTGTGAAACATTTAACTTTGATCTCCACCTTATTATTGAGTGCCTGTATGCAAAATTCAACTCCACCCGATGTTGCCAAAAAACCCCATGAAATGACCATCCACGGAGATACTCGCGTTGATGACTATTATTGGATGCGGCTCACGGACGAACAAAAATCCGCTGAAGAAAAAGATAGCCATACCCAGGAAGTGGTGGATTACATTGATGCAGAAAACGATTATACCGAAAGTCGGTTGAAACATACCAAAAAATTCCAGGATAAGCTTTTCGATGAAATTGTGGGCAGAATCAAAAAGGATGATGAATCTGTCCCCTATTTGGATAATGGATACTTTTACTATACCCGCTATGAAAAGGGTAAAGAGTATGCCATCCATTGCCGGAAGAAAGGATCTTTAGACAGCAAAGAAGAAATCCTGTTGGATGAAAATGTCTTGGCCAAAGGTCATGATTATTTTGCTGTAGGTGGTTTGGATGTAAGCCCTGACAACCAATGGATGTCCTATGGTGTGGACCTGGTGAGCCGCCGGATTTACACTATCCATTTTAAGAATTTGGTTACGGGCGAAGTGCTGGAACAAACCATTCCCAATTCAACCGGAAGTGTGGCCTGGGCCAACGATAACAAGACTGTTTTTTATACATCCAAGAATGAGGTGACCCTGCTTCCCGAAAAGATATGGCGCCATAAAGTGGGGACGGATTCTGCCAAAGATGAACTGGTTTACGAAGAAAAAGACCAATCATTTTATAATGGGGTGTACCGCTCCAAGTCCGGTGAATTTATCATCATCTGGAATAGCAGTACCCTGGTGAATGATTACCATATTTTATCTGCAAACGATCCTGACGGGGAGTTCAATAATTTCTCACCCCGGGGCACAGAACACGAATACAGCATCGATCATTACCAGGACAAATTTTATATCATTACCAATTGGGAGGCCAAAAATAATCGCCTTATGGAGACATCTGAGAATGCCACCGATATGGGCAACTGGAAAGAAGTGATCGCCCATCGAAATGATGTTCACCTTTTAGGGATGGAAATATTTAAGGATCACCTGGTGCTGAATGAACGGAAGGACGGTCTTCGTGGATTGCGGGTAATCAACCAGAAAAATGGTCAGGATGAATATATTAATTTTGGTGAAGAAACCTATACGGCAAGAATTTCTGTGAATGAGGAATTCAACACCAATATTTTGCGATATGGATATACATCCATGGTGACGCCCAGTTCCACATATGATTATAATATGGATACGGGTGAAATAAGCTTAATGAAACAGCAGGAAGTGGTGGGTGGCTATGATCAATCATTATATCGTTCGGAACGTCATTATGCCCTCGCGCGTGATGGTCAACCTGTGCCAATCTCTTTGGTTTATAAAAAAGACCTAAAAAATGATCCAACCTTTAATAATCAAGGTGCTCCAGATAATCCACAGAATTTATTACTTTATGCTTATGGTTCATATGGTTCAACAAGAGATCCTTATTTCAGTTCTACTCGATTAAGCTTATTAGATCGAGGTTTTATCTATGCTATTGCCCATGTTCGTGGAAGTCAGATCTATGGTCGCCAATCCTATGATGACGGAAAAATGCTTAATAAGAAAAATACCTTTACTGATTTTATTGATGCGGGTAAATATTTGGTTAAAGAAGGGTTAACTGATCCAAATCATCTCTTTGCAGAAGGGGGCAGTGCAGGCGGACTCTTGATCGGTGCCATAGTGAACATGGCTCCGGAATTATGGAAGGGCACCATTGCCGCCGTACCTTTCGTGGATGTGGTGACCACTATGCTGGATGCATCCATTCCATTGACCTCAAACGAATGGGACGAATGGGGGAATCCTGAGGAAAAGAAATACTATGATTATATGCTTTCCTATTCCCCTTACGACCAAGTTATAGATCAAGTGCATCCAAACATGTTGGTCACATCCGGATTTTTTGATTCCCAGGTGCAATATTGGGAACCTTTAAAATGGATGGCCAAATTACGAGACAATTGGCAGGGGGAAAATGTCCTTTATCTTCATATGAATATGGATGCAGGTCACGGGGGTAAATCCGGACGATTCCGCCGTTACCGTGAAGTTGCTTTAGAATATGCCTTCCTATTTGATTTGGTCGGAATTAAAGAATAGAGTTTTTCAATTCTCCCCCTAAATCCCCCATTGCTTGCCCGCCTTTGGAGGGTACGCGGAGGGAATCTTAAAGGGTGTGTGTGATGTTTCGAATAATGTACAAAAACCGTTTAAAAAGCAAACCTCACCGATTTGGTTATTTCCAAATATGTGTGTAAGTTTTGGTCGTTATGAGATTTAAAACAACCCTCATTGGATTCACATTGGTTTCCTCCCTTGCACTCCAGGGGTGTTATACCCAGTTAGCCATGTTTTATCCTGACCCGGAAGAAGAACTGGAAACCTATTCCCGTGCAGGAGCCCGGCCCAGCGTGGATATGTATGCCCAGGATTTGGGATCTGGGTCATCCTTAGCCTATTCAACGATGCAGAATCGATTTAGTCCTTTTAATGGGTACAATAATTATTATAACCCCTATCGTTTTTATAATGACCCCTATTCTGGATATGGTGGCTATGGGTTTGGGTATAATAACTATGGGTATAGTTATAATCTGGGTGGGTATGATATGTTTGTTCCGTTTATTCCTGTGGCAGGTGAGAAAGATATTCGACAATTCACTAAAGATAGAAATCGGACCACTACCACCAACTTACAGGTGATTCGCACATCTAATACCAATGAAAACTCCAGGTCTTCATCCAGTAGGAATAGTGGTTCTTCTGGGAGTTATTCGTCTGGCAATAATAGTTCTTCAAGCAGTTCAAGTTCATCTTCTGGAAGTTCCGGTGGTCGTCGTGCCACACGTCGTAATTAATTAGTACTGTATTTAGGGTGCTTTTATGAAAAGCATATCCCGTTTATTATTTTCGATATTTTTACTACTATCCATACTAACATCTCAATCCGCTTCTGAAGCAATTCGTCTATTAGAAAATGAAATGGGTTTTGGAGCGCGATCTCTTGGGATGGGCGGTGCAAATATTGCTTTGGGAGATGATCCGTCTGATATGTATTGGAACCCGGCAGGCCTGGCGGGGATTATAAACAAGACCTTTTACATTGAAACCAATAATCTTAATTATAATAATAATACAACATATTTAGACCAGACCACAAATAATCCGCTCCAGAAATTTGGCCAATTCAATGGTTTTGGGATTGCCTATCCAATTCCAACAGTGAGGGGGAGTATGGTCGTTGCCGTTGGTTATAACCGCATTCTCAATTATGATGCATTGATGTCATTTTCCGGCTTCAGTCTTCAGGATAACACTCTGGATTTTCCCATCAATATTGATGGGGTAGAAAAAAACTATCAATTTTCAAAAAAGGTTCAGCGGAGTGAACAAGTGAAAAGTAAAGGAGGCATGGAACAACTAACATTTTCTTTCGGAATTGCTTTGTCATCCACCGTTTCTGGAGGTATTTCCGTCTCTCGGTTAACGGGCAAGGAAGAGTATGAATTCAAATTTTCTCAGGAAGATCTTCAAAATACTTATAGCCAGTTCCCGGCAGATTTCAATCAATATAATCTGAAACAATCCTTAATCACTAAAACAAGTGGGTGGAATATCCGCGGCGGATTAAGATCATCTTTGAACGAATGGCTGCGTTTTGGGATTGCCCTGTCACTGCCTTATACGATTCATGTGGAAGAGCAGCATGGTACGGATGAAAAACTTACATTTGATAATGGAGATAAAAGCGATGCAACGGTAACAGGATATTATGATTATAAAGTTCATGCACCCCTGATTGGAGATGTGGGAATGGCATTAACATCCGAGAATTTGGCCATATCAGCCAGTTTACGTTTTAAGGATTGGGGTGCAACAGAATTCAAGCTGAATAATCTATCCAGAAACTCAGATGATTATGCATTATTAGAAGAAGAAAATTCTGTATTAACATTTCAATATCGTCCTGTCATGCAGTTACGGGTTGGCGTTGAATATCTAAAAGAATTTAATGACAGTTTCGGCATCACATTCCGCGCAGGTGGAGGTTTAATTCCGTCACCTGATGGGGACAGTAAAGAAGATAAAAGTTATACCACTATAGGATTGGGAATACCAATAGGAAATGTCATAATGCTGGATGCAGCTTATATCTTTTCCCAATGGGAAAAGAAATCCAGAGATTGGTATACACCGGCGGGTGCCACAGAAGAAGTACAGTCTGATCGATTGCTGGTGAATTTCTCTTATTTATTTTAATTATAAAGATACATTGAATTCTATTTGGAATTCGGTGAGTCACTCGACTAATTTTCCGGGCCTTTTTTGAACTCTAAAGAGGTGTTAATATATTTAACAACATGTTTGTTAGGGGGCTCGGTAGCTCAGTCGGTAGAGCAGAGGACTGAAAATCCTTGTGTCGGCAGTTCGATTCTGTCCCGAGCCACAAAATAAAAAGCCTCCCGGCAGAATACGGGGGGCTTTTTATTTTATATCATTATTTATTTTTGGTAATCAAATACCCATAGTTTGATTATTTTAGTCCTGCATAAAACAGGAGGTTTACCCATGAATCGAATTTTAAAAGTAATAATGTTACCATTAATTGTTTCCAATCTTTTTGGGCAGGGAAAGAAAATATTCATTTCTGCCGATTTGGAAGGCGTAGTCGGCGTGGTTACCGGAGAGCAACTCGGTCCATCGGGTTTTGAGTATAACCGCTTTCGGGAATTTATGACTGCAGAAGTAAATGCAGCCATACAGGCCGCAAAAGATGCAGGAGCAACAGAAATTCTGGTTGCGGATTCTCATGGCAACGGACAGAATCTACTTATCGAAAAACTGCCGAAAGATGTGCAGGTGATCCGGTCTTGGCCCCGACCCCTGGGTATGATGGAAGGAATTGATGCCAGTTTTGACGGTGTCATTTTTACCGGGTACCACGCCAGTACAGATAATTTGGAAGGCGTTCGGGCCCATACTTTTTCCAGTTCTAAATTAACATCTGTAAAAGTAAATGGTCAGGTGATGACAGAAGGATCCTGGAATGCAGCCATTGCAGGGCATTTTGGTGTTCCAGTCATCATGGTTTCAGGCGATGATGCAGCAGTGAAGGAAGTAAAAAGCATCATCGGGAATACAGAGGGTGCCATCGTTAAGGAAAGTATCAGTTTTCATTCGGCCAAATCCCTTCATCCAGAAGCTGCCTATGATCTCATTGCAGAAAAAACAGCTTATGCCGTGAAAAATATTAAAAAATATAAACCATATAAAATTCGAGGGCCTATCACCGTTTCCATCACCTTTAAACATTACCAACCATCTCAGATTTTGGCATATCTGGATATGTTTAAACGTACTGGCTCACATACCATTGAATACAAAGCAAAGGATATGATAGAAGCATCCCACATCATACGGGTAGTTACAGGTTTTAACGGGGGGAAAACTTCTCCATAAAACAATAAATATTATCTTGTGGGAAAGTTATGAATGCACAAAGGAGAAAAATGATAATTATTGCAGAGTTATATCCTAATTTATTGAATGGGTAAACCCCTATTTACCAATGATGCAGTTGTACTGGGTATCCTACTGGGTATTCTATCATTCGTATTTTTAACGGGTAGGAGCGAGCACCCATTTTGGAAAAAATTCTATAAATATATACCCACACTGCTGCTCTGTTATTTTATACCATCCATTTTCAATTCATTGGGGATATTTTCTGGTGAGTCATCCAGACTTTATTTTGTTGCATCCCGATATTTACTGCCCACCAGTTTAGTCCTACTCACAATCAGCATCGATCTTCCTGGTATTCTGAAATTAGGCCCCAAAGCCTTAATCATGTTTTTCACCGGTACCGCAGGGATTATCATCGGGGGGCCCGTGGCTATTTTAGTGGTGTCTGTTTTTGCACCGGATATTGTAGGTGGTGCAGGTCCAGAAGCGGTATGGCGCGGCCTCACAACAGTGGCCGGCAGTTGGATAGGCGGCGGTGCGAACCAGGCAGCGATGAAAGAAATATTCAATGTGGGTGATGGTTTATTTTCTGCCATGATTGCTGTAGATGTGATTGTAGCCAATATTTGGATGGCCTTTTTACTGTATGGTGCAGGAATTCATAAACAAATTGATGAAAAACTTCAAGCGGATACGTCTGCTATTTCTGAATTAAAGGAAAAAATTGAAGCTTATCGATCTCAAATAATGCGCATTCCTGATTTGACGGATACGATCAAATTGATGAGCGTGGGATTTGGAGTAACAGCCTTCGCCCATTTCGGATCTGATTTAATCGCACCATGGATTGCAGTAAATGCACCGGGCTTGGAGAAATTCAGCCTCACATCTGGATTCTTCTGGCTAATTGTTATATCCACCACTATTGCGTTGGGTTTATCCTTTACGCGGGCCAGAGAATTGGAGGGGATAGGCGCCTCTCGGTATGGGAGCGTATTTCTTTATGTGTTGGTTGCAACCATTGGGATGAAAATGGACCTGATGGCTATATTTGAAAACCCCGGCCTTTTTTTGGTGGGATTAATCTGGATGGCAGTCCATGCCATTCTTTTAATTGGTGTGGCAAAACTAATAAAAGCGCCCTTTTTCTTTATGGCAGTGGGGAGTCAGGCAAACGTTGGCGGCGCTGCATCCGCACCGATTGTGGCTTCCGCATTTCATCCATCTCTGGCACCGGTGGGAGTTTTATTGGCAGTACTGGGCTATGCAGTAGGGACATATGGTGCATGGTTTTGTGGTATGTTGATGCAGGTCATTTCTCATTAAATCGGATATGAAATATTTTTCACTTCTTCTTGTGTTAAGTTTTTTCCCAGCATGTGAAGAAGAAATAGAGGAATCTCCTTCATTGGTTGGCAGTTGGGAGCAGTTTGAAAAAAAGACAGCAAGTACGGATGGTTGGCAGGTGCTTCCCCAGGGATTTTTTTGGAATATCACCTTTAATGAAGATGGGTCCCATACCAACTCTCAAGGAAATTTCATGTCCACCTATGATTGCACCGGCACCTGGGAGGTTAACGGAAATCGACTAACGCTGGTAAACGATTGCGGTCGAAAAAAACAGGATTTGAATATGCATTTTAGTATTGAAGATTCTATCCTAAGTTGGGTTTATGAATTTTCGGATAATGGGGAAAAATTTAAGCGGAAATAACTTTCTTTAAAGGCATATCCTTCCAATGGAAATAGAATCCCAACCGATATTCGGTTTTTTCCTTTTATAAATTATTTTTAGTTACATCCTTCATAATATTGAATCTCAGGTGTGAATTTATGGTATGAAAATGTGTCCGGGCATAGATGGGTGTGGTATCGGTTCGTAAAATGGATTTTCCCACTTTTATTCTGAATGTCATGGACATGCCCATTTTGAGCATCAAATCCTGAATTATTCGGTACCGATCCATTCAGTTCTGTACAACCGAGAATAACCGTTCCATCACACATGATACCGTAGAGTTCAACCTCTGCTGGTCTTATAGATGCATTGGTGATGAGACCCTTATCCTGCAGGACTTCTAATGGCCCTTGGGTTGCGGTATGATAATGATAACTTCCATCAGGAGTGGGGTGGGCGTTGTAATAGTCAAAAGAATATTTTTCTTCCTCAATATCATGGCCCGGTGCCGCGAGTGGATTAAAGATGGCAACACCATTTAATGCAATTCCCGCCAGACCCATGTGGTATTCATTATTGTTGGTATTGGGGATTCCATCTATCATTGCATTATTTATAGTTAGATTTCTGGAAACAGGTGTAGGAGGGATAGAAATTTGATGCTGTTTTGCTGCGATCAAATTTGGATTCTTAAAATATTGGGTCCCTTTACTCACATATTCGATATAATTGGGATGGTCCTGAGGATAATACCAACTTTGGTAAGGCGGCTCTCCCTCCGTAAAAATAATCACATTACTTCCGGACATGGATACATCCACACAGGAAAAATAGGATTTATAAAAGTCAGGTACATTATCAGCCACAATCCCATCACAATTTTCAAGTGTTATCATTTCTTCAGTTGAATCCGTGTTCGAATCATCACAAGCCAATAACAAGAATAGAACCAGTAAAAACGAAAATATTTTTTTCATCTTAAAATATTTTTATTTTAAATAGGTGATTCTTTGATTCAGGATAGATTGGAGTGCTTCAACCTGGATAATGTAAGTCCCTGACGCCCAACCTTTTGGACCTAATATATAACGGTGGAATCCACTGGGTTTAAAGCCTAAATCTTTTTGCATCACTATGCGTCCTGTAATATTGTAAACGGTTATCTTTACTTGGCTTCCTTTTGGTATTTCAAAACGGATTTCTGCTGTTGGATTAAAAGGGTTTGGGAATGCAGGGTGGAGTTTAAATTCAGATGGAATTGCCGTTGGATGGTCAGTGGTAAGTGGAAAGTTAATCACAGGGATAGCATCGTAAGATTCTTCCAAAATTTGGGTCACCGTATCTACAGCCAAGCCAAACCAATCCTGCATAATGGTGCTGTAAATTTGTCTGTAATCATGCTGAATAGAAATATTTCCAGCCCGGCTTAAGTCAGATAAATCCGGCTGGTTTCCGATAATATCTCCTCGGAGAGATGAACCATATAGAAAGGTAGGACCTGCCGTTCCGTGATCGGTGCCCACAGAACCATTTTCCTTCACCCTTCGCCCAAATTCTGATGTCGTGACCACCAGAACCTTATCCAGTAATCCCTGGCCACCCATATCTTTAAGGAAAGCGAATACTGCCTGATCCAATTCCTGGAGCAATGCTATATGATCATTCCATTGATTGGCATGGGTATCAAACCCACCATAATTCAATCGATAGATTGGTGTGGTTAATCCGCCGGAGATTAATTTGGCTGCCACGGCCAATTGTAGACCGATTCTGGTTTCGGGATATTCAACCTTATTTATCCCTTTTCTGCCAGCCTCGTTTATGATACCGGAAAACTCATAGGTACTTTCATCAATTGCCCGGAGATAATTGAGTTCCTCCCCGCCGTAAGTTTGAGGCGCGGGATCTGTTGAGCCGGTAACATAGTTTTCATCAATAATCTTATATAGTGAATCACTATTACCCATCATGGTAGCCATATTGGTTTCTTCCGTCTGAAACTCCAATAAATTAGCACTTCCCATTTGGATGCCGATGGGATGATCTGGAATATTTGCAGGATAATCGGGATAATCATTGGTAAGCATCCTTCCTAGCCATCCCGTGTTCCAAACCCGGGCCGCACCGGAACCAGTCACCCAAATATCAGATGAGCGGAAGTGGGATAAATTACTATGATCGTATCCTACCCCATGAATAATGGACATCATTCCCTGTTGAAATAAGTGTTGAGAATTGACCAAGGAAGGATGAAAGGCTGTTTCATATTGAATGGGCAGTGCATCAGAAGCTTTGATTCCTAAATTGGGCCTTTTATTATAATAAATACTATCTTGAATAGGAATAAGGGTATTTAAACCATCATTCCCGCCATTTAGTTTGATGAGGAGGACGATTCGATCTGATCCCCAATTTCCTGTGGATTTTCGCAAATGTTTTGGTCGATTAAATGCCAAGAGCGGCACTTTTGTCCCGGCGATTGAAAGGGCCGTAGCTGTTTTGATAAAATCCCGGCGTTTCATATCAATTGTGCCTCAGGCAGTCGAAGCATATATTTGATCAATTCTTTTAAGCGGGTATCTGCACCATCAGCATTGATATCCCAATCATATTCATCTGCTCCATCCATGAGTGTCTCCACCAATTTATTTTCTAATTGCTCAGAAAGGGGAAGGCCAAAAAATACGAGGGCAAAATCTTTAACGAGTTGTCTTGCATTTTGGGAATCGGACATGCCGCTGGCAATTTCTACCACATTAGCTTCAAATTTTATGCGATTGTCACCGACTTTTTCATCAACAAGGGTGGTAGCCAATAATTTGCGAATGGGTAAGGTGATTGAATTAATCCAGGCCCGGTGCCCAGTCCAGCCATTCACATCTGGTGGGTAAAGAAGTGTCATGCCCATCTCCCCGATAGAACGCTGGAGGTATTTATTCGGATATTCCATATTATGGAGGTTCAACTTTCGGATGAGTCCCAATATTTGAGAGACAGGATTTGGGATTTGTGAACCTCTGAAATTGATATCGTAAAAATGTTCAGAAGTAAGTAAATATTTCATGACGGGTGCAATTTCATAATTGCCATCACGGAAAATAGCCGCCATTTTATTCACAAAATTTTCATCGGGAATTTCATAGACAAACCATTTATAGATTTTTTCGCAAATGAAAGTAGCCACCGCATCTTGCTCCATGATAATATCAATAATATCATCACCATCGAAATAACCCTGTTTTCCTAAAAATGCCTTGTGGCTAAAATCATGATGTTTCTGCCAATATTCTCCATCTGCCCGTCTCGCTTCAAAGTGGTAATTTGTTATATACCCATCAGTATTATACCCAGTGAAGGCTTGGGATGCGGCCACAATTTCATCCTGTGAGTAAGTGTCCACACCCATAGTGAATAATTCCAACAGTTCCCTGGGGAAATTTTCATTAGGTGCTTTTTTCTTACTGCGTCTGGAATCCAACCATATCATCATGGCAGAACCAAAGGTCACCTTCCTGAGGAGGGTTCGAAAGTTTCCGAGACAATTTTCCCGAATAACATCATTTTGTTCATATACGGCCTGAGGGAAATAAACTTTTTGTGCATTGGTGGCAAAATGTTCATGCCAAAACAATGTCATATTCTCACGGATAGAAACCTCATCTCTCATGATGAGATTCATCCACCAGTCCACCAGCATTACCCGTCGTTTCCGGTAAAGGATTTGATATTCCTTTCGTTGAGAGGCCGTCATATCTTTAAAATTCGGGATCGTTTCTTCTACCCAATCACTGGGCTTATCAGGTTTTGGGCGAATTTTAAGCATTTCGGAAACCGTCGCATTAAGTCCTAAATCATTATATTTTTTTATATCAGAAAAGGTCGTGCCGGGGTGAATACGATTTAGTAAATGGGTTGCCGTTTCCCTGTTCCAGTTATTATCCGATAATTTAGATAGGGATGATGAAGCATTAATTTTTCTCGGGGGATTATTCGGTGAATCCAGTTGAAATACAAAGGGCTCTAATTCAATATCATTTCGATGAAGGCGAGCCATTTCAGGTGTAGGCCACTGGGGATCAATATGGGTGACCTGTTTTATGCCACTTTTATTGAATTGGAGGAAAGATCTTCGGTCGATGGTTTTAGCCATGCTACTTAAACTTAACAAATTCTGACGAATTAACCTCAAAGAAGTTAAATGAATCTGAAATAAAATTGTTGACAATTGGACCGGTCCTCTTGGGAATTTTATGACCCCCATCATATCTTTTAAAATAAACAGGGTTACTGCGTTCCTTAAAAAATTCATGTGCTTTCTCGCTCGCCGTCACATGGATAATCTCATCCTGGTTTCCGTGAAGTAGGAGTACGGGTGTATTCTTACTTTCTTCTGTGGCTTCATTTGCCAGGGCATCTTTGAATTTGATAAATCCAGCAATGGGGACGATTCCACCGATAGCAAAGGGGAGTCGTAGAGCAATCTCCATAGCGAGGCTGGCACCCTGGGAAAAACCAATCAGAAAAATATTTTTGGGTGAAAATCCCTCAGATCTAATATCTGTTAATAATTGGTGTATTCCAACCCTGGTTTTTTCAATATCCCATCCCGTTTCATCTGTACCACTGAACCACGAATACCCTTTCCCTGAATCTGCTTTGTATGGTGCTCGAGGAAAAAACCATTTTGCATCATCAATATTCATCATCTTGGCTACTGGTTCGAAAACATGTTCATCACCGGTCCAACCATGGAGACCAATAATGGCTTTTGTTGGTTGATCAGAAGAACTAAATATTCGGGTGACTAATTTAGAATTTGCAGCAGCAGTCATCAACAATGGATACGGTATTTACATTGAGTTCTTCTTCCAAAATATAGGCTCGAATACAAGCGCCCACATCGATGCCGTCTAAAGCTGCCAGTCCTTCATATTTAGCCAAATCACTTGCCGTTACTTTCATGTAAATAAACCCGCCTAATAGATCACCGCAACTATTGCATTTAGCATCTCGATCACAAGAACCGATAAATGCAAGTAGTATGAGGGGCAATATCCATTTATTAACAGTATGTTTAATCATCGATTGCTCTCTATCTTCATTCATTGAAATTGGCTTCCGCCATTAATACCCATTTTGCATTACCCGGTGATCTGCTCGGCTCCAATCGATAGAGTTCTCCCGTTGCCGTATCCAGCATATAATGCCAATGGGTCCGTTCGATTTGAAAGGATTGGAGTTGAAATCGCCCGGCGGCTTTATCTTTACCAAGCTGGTCTTGGACAAATGTATCTAACTCGTTCATGATTGTCTTCAAACTATCATTTTTCGTCTGAGCAGCGCCCATGATTGTGAAAATCATAGTGGTGAAAAGTAAACCAGTGATGATGCCTGTTATTATTTGTTTCATTATTTCCTCCGTGTGTTAATTCTCAAAAGTGCGCTCAACCTCATAGTCCGCCATGCGTTGTACAAAATCGTCTTCATCCTCTGCCTGAAGCAAGGGACTGATCGCAATGTTTTCGTCAATAGAGATGGTCATTTTGGGGCCGTAATCATGGCCAGGATAAATAATGGTATGACCGGGAAGATCTAAAATGGTATCATAAACTGATCGATAAAGTTGGCGTGTGTCGCTTCCATTGCTCACGGTTCTCCCTGTTCGACCCACAAAAAGTGTATCTCCTGTAAACAAGATGCCATCCAAAAGATAACAGACAGAATCAGGGTAATGCCCCGGTGTGTGGAACACTTCCAAACTCAATTGTCCCACTGTGACAATATCTCCATGTTTCACCGGCCGCTTTAAAGTGGTTTGAATCTTATCCTCAGAATCCTTATAAATCATAACCACCAAATTGGGGAAAGCGTCCACATATTCATCCATATAAGCGGTATGGTCTCCGTGGGTATGGGTAATGAAAAGGACGATTAATCCTTTTTTACTTACGAAGGGTAAAATCTGTTTCAGGGGCACAGATGCATCCATAAGAAATTGGTTCCTTGTACGCATGCAGGTAACCAAGTAAGTGATGTTATCATCATAACCACCCTTGAAAGATCGAACTGAATAATCTGTTTCAGACATTACGGCAGGAATTTAATTCTCTTTTTCATGGGAAAGGATTCTCTTTTTGGAACAATTTTTAATCAAGTATATTCAATGATTATAATAATGCAATTGGGAGGGATTATGGAAGTTAAACAAATTGGAATGTATCTCATTATCGCCGGAGCCGTAATTTTGGCACTTAAGTTTATCAATGCCATTATCAGTTTTATTCTCAGCGATTTTCTGCTGGGATTAGGAACACTTTTACTCCTGGCAGGCGTGGCCATGCTGGCCATGAAATTTATTAAAGAAAACCGGGATGATGCGAAAGACGAACCGTTTCGGGGGATCGACAAATGATTGTGGCCACAACCGAAACCCTAGCTGGATATGTAATTACTGAAAATTTAGGTACTGTTATCGGAAACACAATCCGCGCTCGCCATATTGGAAAAGATATTATGGCAGGGCTTCGAACCATTGTTGGTGGAGAAATTAAGGAATATACCGGTATGCTTGCCGAATCCCGGGAGCAGTCCCTGATCCGGATGAATGACAAAGCAAAAGAACTGGGTGCCGATGCAGTGGTGGGTGTCCGTTTTCAGACATCAATGATTTTGTCAGGAACCGCTGAACTGCTGGTTTATGGTACGGCGGTGAAGCTGGGGCGCCTTTAATCGTATGAATTGTAAGGCGCAGCCACGCCAATCGGCCGGTAAACATGCTGCGCCTCTATAATAATTATTTCTCCGAATTCCAGAAATCGTCTTCCATCAATACATCAAAGGCAGCTTGTTGTTTTTTAAGCCGGTCAGATAATACTTGATACACTTCAACCTGCTGGCTGGTTGGTTTAAAATCTGCTCCATATCGCGTTAAATCACTGCCCAATGCGGATAATCTTCCATATATTTTGGTAGGATTACGAAACGCATCTTCCCGCGCTCCCGTGAGCTTTACATCGAATAAATGGCTTTCAATTTCGTAAAGTCGTGCATCCATATCCCGCGCAGCTTTTTCTTCATCTCTCGTCTCGTAATCATTTTGAAGTGAAAACCGGAGGTCTTCAACTTTATTGATGAGGGCCACATTTTCATTGATGGTTTCCCGCAATGTCATGAGGAATTTGAATTGGGCTTTGATATCCTTAATTGTTCCTGCCGTATTGGGATCTTTCAAAACAGTAAATGACTTAATGTCCTCTTTCCCATCCACGTTGAGGATAGCTTTATAATTTCCTGGTACAGCTTTGGGCCCCAGTTTTCCGCTGTTTACATCAATGTCCCAGGTGCGAAGAGGACGCCAACCATCCTTATTGTAAGTGACCCAATCCACTCCTCGGGGATTGACCTTAAGTTTAGCAGTTTTCGTTTTTTCATAACGCAAATCCCACATGACGCGATTGACACCCCCGGTGGTTTTCCTTGGTGTGAGCTTTCTAATCTCATTTCCATTCATGTCTTGAATTGCAATGGATATTTCTTTCGCATTTGTGTCAGGGAGGAAAAAATCTAAATTGGCGCCGTAGGCAGGATTTTGTCCACGGATGAGGCTGGTGCCGTCATTTTTCATACTCTGGATAGTCTGGAATCGATAGGCATCCTGGACCGGCATGAAGTTCACTTCCTCTTTGTTGGCTTTGGCTAATTCCCGAAATGGACTGATATCATCCAGGATATAGAACCCACGGCCATAGGTACCAATGACCATATCATCAAAATGCTCCTGGAGACTGATCCAATAAACCGGCGCTGGGGGTAGGTTGTTTTTGATGCGCATCCAATGAGCGCCATCATCCAGAGATACATAAACACCATTATCTGTTCCCGCATAGAGGACGCCAGGTGTTTGATGATCTTCCCTTACCACATGTACAAAACTGGAATAGGATTTTGGAATATCACCGCTGATTTTTTTCCATGATTGCCCGAAATCTTCAGTCTTATATATATAAGGATCGAAATCACCCATTTGGTGGAAATCCACAGAAACGTATGCGGTACCTTTATAATATCGGGATGCTTCGATATTGGAAATGGTTCCCCAAGGAGGCATATCAATATTTTCGGTGAGATTATCCCAACTGCGTCCGCCATTTTTGGTGAGATGAATTTGGCCATCATTACTTCCTACCCAGATAAGCCCTTGTTTAAGTGGCGATTCAGTAATGGCGAACAACACCGACCCATCAAATGTCATGAGATTATCAATAGCGATGCCTCCAGAACTCTCCTGGTGACTTTTCAGATTTAAGGTAAGATCCGGCGAAATGACCTCCCAATTTTGGCCAAGGTCAGTAGATCGGTGAACGTACTGGCTGCCCACATATACGGCATTTTTATGTTCAGAAATGTGGATGGGGAAGGACCAGTGCCATCTGTATTTCAATTCTTTTGGCGTCCAGCCATAGGCGGCTTCGGGCCAGACACGAACATTTCGGGCATGACCGGTGCGGACATCAAACACTTCCAATCCACCATCATAACAGCCAGACCAAATAATATTATTGTCATTGGGGTCGGGAATACCAAACCCAGATTCACAGCCACCGAATGCTCGCCAATGTCCTAGATTAATGCCTCGTTCACGGCTGTTGCTTGGACCACGGTAAGAATAGCCATCTTGACGATTCCCATAAACATTGTAAGGGATCTGATTGTCAACATGGGCGTGGTACATTTGAGCGATTGGGAGCACCACACGCTTAAACGTTTTGCCATCATTGGCAATGGAAGCGCATCCATCGTGGGCCACCATAATTCGGTTTCCGTCTTCAGGATCGATCCAAATATCATGATTGTCGCCACCAGCGCGATACCCAGATTTAATGGTTTTACCTCCATCTTCAGAAATACTGAATTGCACATTTAATACATATATCTTTTCAGGATTATCCGGGTCTACGGCCATGCGCATATAATATGGAGCACGCTCTGCCAGAGTATGATTCCTCGTAACCAGTTGCCATGATTTTCCGCCATTATCTGTTCGATATAAACCGGGATGAGACTCTTCACAAAGGGCATATAAAATATCGGGATTACTTTTAGAAATGGCTATGGCAATTTTGCCAACTGGTTTGCCTTTTCCACCAGGGAGGCCGTTCTTATCCTGCCGTTCCCATGAGTCACCCCCATCACGAGAAATAAAAACACCGCCGGCTTCACCGCCGCTGTTGAGCCCCCAAGTGTTGATATGAATCTCCCACATAGCGGCAATCAAAAAATCCGGATTGTTCAAATCTATGGCAATATCAATACCTCCTGTATTTTCATCAATGAATAAAACGTGTTCCCATGACTTTCCACCATCGGTGGTGCGGTAGACACCGCGCTCTTTTTGAGGGCCGTGAGCATGACCCAATGCTGCTGCATAAACAATATTCGGATTGGTTGGGTGAATGACAATGCGGCCGATTCGAGCCGTTTTTTCTAGGCCCATATTTGTCCATGTATCGCCGCCATCGGTGGATTTATAAATCCCATCTCCTATTGCATGTGCCGGGCGAATGAGAAAAGTTTCCCCCGTCCCCGCCCAAATAATATTAGGATCTTTTTGTGAAACGGCGAGAGCGCTAACGGATGAGACATCCTGGTCATCAAAAATGGGTTGCCAGGAGATACCGTTATTTTTTGTGCGAAAGAGGCCGCCGGAAGCAGCGCCTACATAGTATGTGTTGTGATCAGAAGATACACCGGCTACAGCAATGGCACGATTCCCATCGGGACCGATAAAACGGAATTTCAGATTTTTGAAATGGTCGGCATTTAGGCCATTTGCAAATACGAGTGAACATAGTATGCCGAAAGTAAGTATTGATTTCCTCATTTTAACCTCAATGTGAAAAGAAACAGTGGGAAATATACGAATAAGGCTTACATTACTGTAGGAACAGAAATGACGAAAAGCCAGTTCAATTTAACAGGACATATATTTAAGTTCTTTCAATAAAAATGATATTCAATACAAGAATAATTAACTTCTTTGGATCTATTATTTTTTTACTGGCAGGCCTAGCTGAGGCCCAGCCGTACCAAAAATATGTTCGTACTATTTGCTATTTTTCTGACCGACCTTCCATAAAGGATATTAATAAACTTAATTTTTTAAAATCACAATTGGAGGAACAAGGCTTTACCGTCCAAACTTTACGACTTGTTTCTAAACAAAAATCCATAAAGGCACTTGAGGAAGCTATCCACGACGAATCAATTATACTGGGGATTGGAACAATTTCATTTAAAGATGCACTGGATTCCAGAAAATCTTTTTATAAATCACGCATAAGTATGAATGTAGATTTGACAAATGAAAAGATAAATATGAATCATGTAGAATTCCTTTTGGATATGATGATTAAATCTCCAGATAAAATGTTTGATTTTGCCTATGTTTTTAATAACGCTGATAATACGCCGTTCTTTCCTGCTGCTAATTATAATAAAAAGGGTTTTGCCATTGGACTTCAACCAACAAACTTAGCTGAAGGGGCTTCTACGATTGATGAATGGCTAAATCGTAAAAAATCAGTCTGGAAAGAGATCAATACAATATTTAAACGGGATCGGTATTTTCTAGGTATTGATGCGAGTACAGCCCCACTTCATAGAGGATCTGGCAGTTTAGTAGGATTTATTAAAAAATTGGGGTATGATTTTTCTAA
>Ga0257113_1000065_pt1 | contig 27458 bp, 21 predicted proteins | sample LP_taG_4_FD_191568 | JGI IMG/M metagenome (GOLD analysis project Ga0257113, IMG submission 191568) | Marine microbial communities from Northeast Subartic Pacific Ocean, Canada - LP_J_2015_P26_2000m | ecosystem: Environmental > Aquatic > Marine > Oceanic | place: Canada: Northeast Subartic... | reverse complement strand
GACTGAGTTTGGGTGTTCGCAATCCCGAACAACTTCCGGAAACACTAGCTTCTGCAGCAGAAACGGTACTTCTCTGTCAGGAGTATGATGCCCGAAACCATGATTCAGCTAAAACCTGGATCGATGCTACAGTAAAGCAATTTGGACGCATTGACGGACTGGTCAACAATGCTGGTATTTTACATGCTACCGGTCTGGAAGATGATGAAGAATATTTGCTGGACGACATGTGGGAGGTCAACGCCAAGGCTCCTCTGCGTTTAACTCGACTCACATTTCCTTATTTGCGAAAATCAGGTTCCGGACGAATTATTGATATTATTTCCATGTCCGGAAAAAGAGTCAAAGGTAATTTGGTTGGATACTCAATGAGTAAATTCGCAGCAATGGCCGCATCACATGCTGCACGTCTGCATGGTTGGGATGACGGAATTCGTGTAACTGCAATTTGCCCTGGTTATGTGAGAACTGATATGACGGCTGAGGTGAAGACATTTGCGCAGGAAAAGATGTCTCGCCCGGAAGACATTGCTCAAATTGTCAGCACACTGCTTTTGCTTCCAAATGAATCCGTAGTTCCGGAAGTAATGATGAATTGTGTTTTTGAAACACTTTGAGGAACTGAAGTGATTTTAATTTGTCTTATTGGCTGCATGCTTTATAATCAGAGGCCTAGAAAATATCCGTATCTAACAGTCTGTTTCAGAAACTTAAGCAATAAATTATCCTCTAAATTAATGGATAAGATGAGTTTTAAGTATTTTCAATATTAACGGAATGTTTCAGAAGAAAGATATTAATGCACATAATTTTACTAGGTCTGCCGGGTTGTGGAAAAGGTACTCAGGCTCAAAATTTAATTCGAGATTATGGTCTCGTACAACTTTCCACCGGCGACATGTTGCGTGCTGCCGTCAAATCCGGATCTGAAGTCGGTAAACAAGCTAAAACAGTGATGGATTCTGGAGGTTTGGTTTCAGATGAAATCGTCATCGGAATTGTCCGTGAACAAATTACACATGCGGATAGTACAAAAGGATATTTGTTAGACGGCTTTCCACGCAATTTGTTTCAAGCCAAAAAACTGGATGAAATGCTGGCTGTCCAAAATGAGCAGATTGACAATGCGATTGAGTTGTGTGTTGATGATAAGACGGTGGTTACAAGGATTGCAGGACGGCGCTTCCACCTGGCCAGCGGACGTAGTTACCACATTAAATTCAATCCTCCAAAAGTTGATGGAAAAGACGATGTAACAGGTGAACGGCTTGTTCAGCGGGACGATGATAACGAAGAAACTGTGCAATCAAGGCTGATCACTTATCATGAACAAACAAAACCCCTAGTCAAGTACTATGAAGAAAAAGGTATTCTCGTTTCAATTGACGGAATTGGAACTCCGGATGAGATTTTTTCCAGAATAAAAGTTGTCTTGGAATAAAAAATCTTTCTACATGATCTTAATAGTTCTGAAGCATTCAGCTATACTTGTTACTTCATATACAATAATTTTGTCGTGGGCCGGGCCTTTAAAGAGTTGGGACGTCCAACGATAACGAAAACAAAAAAGGATTTTTATTGAAAACTAACTCTAAAAAATACGATGTTCTCGTGATAGGAGGAGGACATGCCGGATGCGAAGCCGCACTGGCTGCAGCCAGAATGGGAGCGGATACTTTGCTCGTTACACTGTCCCGTGACACGATTGCGCAAATGTCCTGCAATCCTGCAATTGGCGGAATCGGTAAAGGCCATCTGGTTAAGGAAATTGACGCGCTGGGTGGAGAAATGGGGAAAGTTGCCGATGCAACAGGTATCCAGTTCCGTGTGCTCAATACATCCCGCGGCGCCGCCACACATGGTTCACGCTGTCAGTCAGATTATCTGGCTTACAAAAAATTTATGCGTCATATACTGGAAAAACAGTCCGGACTCACTATTATTGAAGCTGCTGCAGAGGAATTGTTGTTAAACGGGAATCAGGTGGTGGGTCTCCGTACTGAAAAAGAGGAATTATATGCAGAAACAATAATCATCACCACAGGGACATTTCTCAATGGCCTTATTCACCGTGGTTCAGAGCGTGTTGATGCCGGACGTGTGGCAGAACCTTCCGCAAAACGACTTTCACTGTCCCTGGCTGATCAGTCTTTGAAGCTGGGACGGATGAAAACAGGTACGCCTGCTCGTCTCGACAAACGTACTATTGACTGGAGTCAACTGGGAATTCAGCCTGGTGACGAAAAGCCCAAAAAGTTTTCTTTTTGGGATTCAGAGATTTTACTGCCCCAGGTACCATGTCACATTGCCTACACGAATGAGCGCACACACCTGATTATCCAAAAAAACCTGAGCAGGTCTGCACTTTATGGAGGAGAAATAACTGGAATTGGACCCCGTTACTGTCCCTCTATTGAAGATAAAATTGTTAAGTTTGCAGACAAAAAACGACATCAGGTATTCATGGAACCGATGGGATATGCAGAAGACAGCTTAATGATTTATCCCAATGGATTATCTACAAGTTTGCCGACAGAAGTACAGTTTGAGTTTTTACGCAGTATCAAGGGCTTGGAAGAAGTTGAAATTTTCGAACCAGGTTATGCTATCGAATACGACATGCTGGATCCAACTCAACTGAAAGCGACACTTGAGTTAAAAACAGTGAAAAATCTGTATCTTGCAGGCCAAATTAACGGTACTACAGGATATGAGGAAGCTGCAGCGCAGGGTCTGATGGCAGGAATTAATGCGGTTTTGAAAGTGAGAAAAAAACAACCGTTTATTCTTCAGCGAAATGAAGCTTACATTGGTGTGATGATAAATGATTTGATAACACGCGGAGTGATTGAACCATACCGGATGTTCACTTCACGAGCGGAATACAGGCTGCATTTGCGTGAAGACAATGCCGATGCCCGTTTAAGCCAAAAAGGCTGGGACCTGGGGTTGCTGCCGGAAAAATATTTTCAGCACTTTCAGCAAAAGCAACAGGAAATTTCCAGGTTGTCCGGAATAGTAAAAGCAGAACGAATTACGCCGAATAAAGCAGTTCAAACAGAATTGAAAAAACTTGGAGAAGCTCCCCTTAAAACTGCTGCCAAAGTTTCCGATTTGCTGAAACGTCCAAAAATTAATATTGACAGGCTGCTCGGCAGTGAATCCATCAGTGGATCAATAGACTGGAATTATTATTCTCCGGTAGTGCGGGAACAAGTAGAAATCAACATTAAGTATGCAGGTTATCTTGCCAGGCAAGATCAGGAGTTAAAGTACGTTAATCAACTCGATCGAATTGAAATTCCGGACAATTTGCACTTATCCGGAATTTCGGGACTTTCTCGTGAAGTTGTTGAAATATTAGATAAAATAAAACCGGGAACACTTGGACAGGCAAGTCGAATAACCGGTATGACGCCTGCAGCGATCACGATTCTACGGGTATATTTACGTACCAAAGAAGCAGCTTAACACTGATTGATGTCGGATTTCACCAGCGCTAAAACGTCGCACCGCCATGGGGTGATCAGCGTTTTGGTCGCCCTCCCTTTTGTCAGCCTGACAGGACTGTTTGGCAAGTTTCTAACTTTATCTCCATTACTGATCGTACAGGGCCGTACTGTTTTTGCCTTTGGAGCATTGTTTCTGGCACTGTTCTTCTTGCGTAAAAAAATCTTTTTCAGTGACCTTCGGGAATGGCTCTGGCTGGCACTGAGCGGAAGCATACTGGGGGTACACTGGATCGCATTTTTTCAGGCAATTCAAGTTTCCACTGTAGCAATTGGTTTGCTCTCATTTGCCAGTTACCCTTTATTCACCACCCTGCTGGAACCACTGTTTTTCCGTGAATCTCTTCGGGTACGAAATGTCTTTGCAGCATTGATTGTGATATGCGGATTGGCACTGATGGCTACCTCCAGTTCTGATGATTCAAACACAATTATATCCGGTTCTGTTTTTCATGGAATTTTATGGGGTTTGATGGCAGGATTTGGCTTTGCGGTACTTACCTTACTCAATCGGGGACACGTCAGAAAACACTCTGCGTTATTGATAACCTGCTGGCAAAATGGTTTTGCTGCACTGCTAATATTGCCCTGGTCTTTATCTGAATCATGGATTCTCAGCGGAAAAGAATTGGGTTTATTGTTTCTTCTTGGTGTAGTTTGTACAGTAGGAGGCCACACCTTGTTGATCAACGGCTTGCGTCATGTTCGTGCTCAAGTGGCAAGTTTGTTGATTGCCGGACTGGAACCGGTTTTTGCGATTTTGTTTGCACTTTTTCTGCTGGAAGAAATTCCTTCTTTGCAAACCTTGCTTGGAGGTGTCTTAATAATCAGCACTACCGTTTTCATAATTTACGGTACTGAACAAAAGGAAATCCCGGAACAAGCTGTATCCAAATAATAAGAAAAGTTTGAAAATAAATATGCAGGATACTGAAAAAAAAAGCATCAAAGATAAGGCCAGGTCTAGCGCCGGAACTATCCCCATTACTGCTGCGGATTTGGATAAAAAACCTATACGTGTCAGGAAAAAATCAAAAGCTGCTCCGGAAGAGAATGCCGGAGATTCAAAGTATAAAAGACCTAAAGTCTCAAAGCCGGAAAGCAATTATAAGCAAAACTCAAAACTCAAAACTCAAAACTCTGCTCAACTTCCCTGGAAAAGAAAAGACTGGCAGCAAACTGAAAGTGAAAACACTTTTGGAGCACCGCCAAAAAATGAAAAAAAAATAAAACAGCGAAGATCTGCATCGCAAATGTTTTTGAACAGTGAATCTTTTGGGGAACAGGAGGGACTGATGCTGGAAGCGCTGGGAGCTTCTGTGAAGGGGCGAAGCGAATACGATGTTACACAAGGTTTTCATCCTTATCCTGGACGATTCCATCCCGATTTGCCAAAGATTTTGCTAAAACAATTTCCTGAAGGAAGTACTGTTTTTGATCCATTTATGGGTGGAGGTACTGTTTTGCTTGAGGGTTTGCTTTGGAAGCACAAAGTTCTCGGAAACGATCTCAATCCTATTGCAAAAATGGTTACAAGGGAACGTTGTCGATGGATTTCTGAAAAAAATGCAAGCCGTGTATGGAGTGCTTTGGAAGATGTACGGGAAAGAGTTAATATAAGAAGTCTGGCGAAAAAAAGTGTTCACCGACGAAATTTAAGCTGGCTCAGTCATTTCCATCCACCATATTTGTTTGTAGAACTTTTACATTGGATTGACGGCATTGAAAATCTTTACTCTGCAAATGAACGTGAAACTTTAGGTGCTGTTTTTTCAAGTTTGATCGTTAAATTCTCCAAAAAAATTTTTGAGACTTCTGAAAACACCAAACAACCTTCTTTTCCAAAAGGTGCAGTCGGAAAATGGATGGAACGCAAGACACAGGAATTGTTGAAAAATCAGCTGAAACTTGCAACAAAAATTCCGAATACTGCACCTGCAATAATTTGGAACGAAAACATTCTAGAATTGGAGGGACCGGAAGAAAAATCGGTAAACTGCACGATAACAAGTCCACCTTTTCCAGGAACATATGACTATCTCAAACTACACGAGCTGCGGATGAAGTGGCTGGAGTTATCTTCAAATACAATGTCTTCTAGTGAAATTACGAACCGCAATTATTCACCAGGACAATGGAAGCAGGTTTTTCGGGAATTTATGCTGAAATTGCGTAGATGGACTGCTGAGGACGGTCTATGTTATCTGGTTTTGGGAGACTGGGTTGAGCGTAACAAACGTGTTAGTGGTTTGGAATTTACGCAAAAGTACGCAGACAGTATTGGTTGGAAAGTGACTGGAGGTGCTTCAGTTCAGCGTGAAATATATGATTCAGAGCTGCGTAAATCATTTGGAAAAAACGGGAAGTGGGAACACCTGATTTTGCTGCGGAAATGAGAAAAATTGTCAGCCATTTGTTTCTGTTAAACCTTTGTCTGGATCGATAATGAGTGTACGTATTTTGCCTGAATTACGTATTTTCAGCACCAAATTTCCTTCAGCAACATCATCAAATCCATCATTATCCATGAATGCACGGATGGTAATAAGGCCTCTAAATTTTTTATCGTCGATACGCGGAGGATCAATTCCCACTAAAACTCGGGCATAACCGTTTGCATCCAACATAAAACGTTTAGGCAGACGGATACGGTTGTAATCACTTTCAAAAATGACCAGACCTTTGCGTTTGACAATCTTACTGCTGACACTGTTCTGAATCTGAACACTAAATTCGAGCTGTATTGAATTTCCATTCCTAAAGTCGAATTCATACTCATTAGTTTTTAGATTCAGCAAATTAGGAATTGGAACTACTATTTTTGACAAATCATCAGTCCTCCCAAATTCATGCATCCACTGACCGGCATTCATAATTGTGCTGGAAGAGAGATTGCTGACTTCTACCTGACCTTCTGTCAGGGAAACGGTGGCCTTGTTGTTATTTTCGGTGATTCTTACAGAAGTGCCTTTGACGCGGATCAGAGCAGTTGGCGTACTAATTTTGGTTCGTTGAAGACCTTTTTTGAAACGTCCGCGAAGAGAACCGTTGTTTAGTGTCAGATGATTTTTGAAAGTACGCCTGCTGGTATTTTGTTCTTCAGATAAATCCAATAAAAATTCTGAGTTTTGAAACAAGCGAATGCGGGAGCCATCTCTGTACTCAACTGTGGCTTTGGATTTACCGGATGTCCTGATTTTATTTCCGGCAAACAACAGCATTCCGTCTCTCCCTCGTCGGCCTTTTGGAGATTTATCGGTTACAACTTCTACACCTCCCTCAATTTGTAAAAGTGTTGCAATGGCTGGACTGCTGTCTTGAGCAGGAACCAAAGTGGCAGTGAGACTTAAGGCTGAAATAAATAATATGCTTTTGAAGAGAAAGAATATTCGCATAATATTTCTCTTGGATCCCAGTTTAATTAAAGCTGCAAAAAGGCGAGTAAAATTTATTTAATAAGCTAAGTTACCGGACCTGTTGCCAGAACTTCTGCAATTTGAATCGAGTTAAGAGCCGCGCCTTTGTATAGTTGATCGGCAACCACCCAAAATGTAAGGCCTTTAGGATGAGAAAAGTCTTCACGTATACGCCCTACAAATGTCTCAAATGTTTCACTTGCATCCCACGGTGTTGGGTAACCTCCGTCAACTGGTTCATCCTTAACTATTATGCCCGGAGCTTTTTTTAGAATTTCACGTGCATCTTCCGGAGATAACTTTTGTTCTGTTTCGATCCAAACTGCTTCTGAATGCGCCCGCAGGACGGGGACTCTGACACAAGTTGCAGAAATACCTATATCCGGTGCATCCATAATCTTATGTGTTTCATTGACCATTTTCATTTCTTCCCTTGTGTACCCGTTTTCGAGAAAAACGTCTACATGAGGAAAAAGATTGAATGCTATTTGTGTAGGAAATGCCGTAACTTCCAAGGGCTTATCATTTAACCAGGCTTGAGTCTGGTTGAGCAATTCTCTCATGCCTTTTGAACCTGCTCCGGAAGTGGATTGATAGGTAGAAACCACCACTCGTTTAATAGTTGCGGCCTGGTGCAGAGGGTTGAGAGCAACCACCATTTGGATTGTGGAGCAATTTGGATTAGAAATTATGCCTTTGTGTTTGAACACCATTTGCGGGTTGATTTCCGGAACAACAAGCGGTACATCCGGATGTAATCGGAAAGCACTGCTGTTGTCAATTACCACTGTACCGGCATCAACTGCATGAGGTACAAATTCTTTGCTGCGCCCTTTTCCAGCAGAAAAAAACACCAAATCTACTCCTTGAAAAGATTTTGTCGTCAGTTCTTCAACAGTGATTTGTTCACCACAAAACTCAAGTTTCTTTCCAACGGAACGTTCGGAAGCAAGCAGTTTTAAATTGTTAATAGGAAATTTACGGAGTTCCAAAAGTTTAAGAAATTCCGCACCAACAGCACCGGTTGCACCGGCAATCGCAACATTTTTCAAATTTATTTTTTTGTGAAAGGAATATTAAAATATTTTGTTATTACTAATTGATAATGAGTGTCCACTGAATTCTGTATACATTAATAGTTACAGAAATAAGGGGCATCAGTTCAGAAGTTTTCAGGTTCATGCTGACTTATAATGTTTTCGGCAAACTGAAACATAGCTGTCGTTTCCGCCGATCTGTATTTGCTCACCGGACTTTAACGGCTCTCCATTCTCATCAAGACGAAGTACCATGTTCGCTTTTTTACCACAGTGACAGATAGTCTTTATTTCCACCAGTTCGTCTGCCCACGCCAGTAAATGCAGACTTCCTTCAAAAAGCTCTCCCTTAAAATCAGTACGCAAACCATAGGCCAGTACAGGGATTCCAAGTTTATCAACAATCTCTCCTAATGCATAAACCTGGGTTTTTGTCAAAAATTGAGCTTCATCAAGCAAAATACAGCTCAAAGGAGTTTTTTTGTCAATTTTCTCTGTCAGAGCAAGTAAATCATCTTCTGACTCAAAACTGGCTGCATCCGACTCCAGTCCAATTCGTGAACGTACCCTGTCGGGGTTGTAACGATCATCAACTTTTGGCTTAAGTACCAGTGTGTTCATTCCACGCTCACGATAATTAAATGCTGACTGAAGGAGTGTCGTGGTTTTTCCTGCATTCATTGCAGAATAGTAAAAATACAGCTTGGCCATCTGTGTTAGTGAAAAAAATGATGGTCACAAAAAACACCATTCTTTTCTTTGTACGAATGGCAGAAAAATCTATGAGCTAAGATATTTATTCTGGAAAATATAAAAGAGGTAATTTTAGCAACAAATAAGAAAATAATAAAGGCAGAAATTACATGAAAACATTGTGGAAGGGGCAAGGCACGCTTGTTGCTCATATTTATTAAGCCCCGGAGAGTGGCTCCGCCACTTGAATCCTTTTACAAATTCATGAATTTAAATCCTGAGCCTAGCATGACCTGGGATTTGCTCCATATTCACTCCGGGGTGTAGCCTCAAAAGATACAGACTCCCAAAACATATTTCAAGCAGTAATTATAAAAAAAAATATTTTTTTGAAATATTTTTTTTCAGGCTAGAAGACTATTTTTTTTAGTTCATCCCATACCTCTGATTTATTTATTTTTATTTATTTTTTGGATTTTATTACAAAAAAAGTAAGAAACAAAAAAAAATAAATTTCATAATTATTTTCACGAAAAACATTTTTATCTTTGTAAAAAATTTCACTTGAAGTTTTGTTAGCACTCTAGTATAGTGAGTGCTAAAAGGATTTTATTCGAAAAAATAAAGGTTATAATGGACACCCAAAAATTCACAGAAAAATCGCTGTCAGCCATGGAAAATGCACACAGCGACGCAGTACGTCGCAAAAACTCCGAGTTGTCCACAGTCCATCTTTTGAGTGCCTTAACTTTCCAGGAAAATGGTTTAGTTCCCAGGATATTCGAAAAAATGGAGCTCGATTCTGAAAAATTTACACATGCACTGGAATCATCTTTGAAGTCTTTACCGACTCTTAGCGGGAGTTCAGCAGGAAGAGTGGGCGCTAGCGGTGAAATGAATCAGGCCTTGGTGCGAGCCGAAGATGAAGCAAAAAAACTGCAGGACGAATATGTAAGTGTTGAGCATCTTTTGCTGGCATTGACCGAGGAGGGACGTAAGGGACCTGCAGGAAAAATATTGGCTGAGAATGGAGTTACACGTGAACGTTTAACGGGTACAATTCAGGATGTACGTGGAGGACAGAGAGTGACAAGTCAGAATCCTGAGGAAACATACGAGGCACTTGAAAAATATGGGACAAATCTGAGTCAGCGTGCACGTGATGGAAAGCTGGATCCTGTGATCGGTCGGGACGATGAAATTCGTAGAGTGATACAGGTACTTTCGCGTCGCACAAAAAACAATCCGGTTCTGATTGGAGAGCCGGGTGTAGGCAAAACTGCAATAGCCGAAGGTTTAGCACAGCGTATTGTTCGAAATGATGTGCCGGACAGTCTAAAAAATAAAAAGCTGATTTCGCTTGATATGGGTGCCCTGATTGCCGGAGCGAAATATCGAGGTGAATTTGAAGAGCGTCTTAAAGCAGTCCTCAAGGAAGTTGTAGATTCAGATGGACAAATAATGCTTTTCATTGATGAACTGCATACAGTTGTCGGTGCGGGAAAAACTGAAGGTTCTATGGACGCAGGAAATTTGCTTAAACCAATGCTGGCTCGCGGCGAACTGCATTGTATTGGCGCCACTACTCTGGATGAATACCGAAAATATATCGAAAAAGACCCTGCACTCGAGCGGCGTTTTCAGCAGGTTTTGGTAGATCAGCCCACAGTTGAGGATACGATTTCGATTTTACGGGGCTTAAAGGAACGTTACGAAATACATCATGGTGTTCGTATAAAAGATGCAGCTTTGATTTCCGCCGCAACGCTTTCTCACCGCTATATTTCGGATCGCTTTCTTCCGGATAAAGCCATCGATTTGATGGATGAAGCGGCAGCGCGTTTAAGAGTAGAAATAAATTCCATGCCTGCTGAAATGGATGAAATATCACGGCGAATACTGCAATTGCAAATCGAAAAAGAAGCACTGAAAAAAGAAAATGATACTGCTTCCAAAGAGAGGCTGAAAAAACTGTCTAAAGAGTTGGCAGAGTTGCAGCACAGCTTTGACAATTTGACTCTGCAATGGGAAAAAGAAAAATCTGCTTTACAGGATATGAGTGGATTGAAGCAGGAAATAGAAGAAGTGCGTCTGCAAATTGAACGTGCACGGCAGGACTATAATTTGGAAGAGGCAGCACGTTTGGAATATGGTGAACTTCCGGAACTGGAAAAAAGGCTGAAAACCACACAATCTGAAGAACAAAGCAGCAAGAATCAACTACTCAAGGAAGAAGTAGATGCAGAGGACATTGCCGAAATTGTAGGACACTGGACCGGAATTCCTGTGCAGAAACTGATTGAAGGAGAAGGCGAAAAATTGTTGCGGCTTCCGGAACAGCTGCATCAACGAGTGGTTGGACAGGATGAGGCGATTGATCTTGTTTCGAATGCAGTAATGCGGGCACGCTCCGGAATCAATGATCCAAACAAGCCGCTTGGAAGTTTTATATTTTTGGGTCCAACAGGTGTTGGTAAAACAGAATTGGCAAGGGCTGTTGCAGAAAATTTATTTGATGATGAGCAGAACATGATCCGCATTGACATGAGTGAATACATGGAAAAACATGCGGTTTCCCGTTTGATTGGCGCACCTCCCGGATACGTTGGCTTTGACGATGGTGGACAACTCACTGAAGCAGTACGAAGAAAACCTTACAGCGTTTTGTTGTTCGATGAAATTGAAAAGGCTCACTTTGATGTTTTTAATGTTTTGCTGCAAATTCTTGATGACGGAAGACTTACTGACTCACACGGACGTACCGTTGATTTCAAAAACACACTGGTAATCATGACTTCGAATATTGGCAGTCAAAAATTGATCAACCAAAATGAGGACGGAATTCCCGGATCATCTTTGCTGGCAGAACAAAAAAAATTGGTTCTACAGGAACTGCGGCAGCATTTTCGTCCGGAATTCTTAAACAGGGTTGATGATACAGTCGTCTTTCATCCGCTGCTTCAGGAACACATGAACGGTATAATAAAGATTCAGTTGGAAAGGCTGAAAAAGCGTTTAGAAGAGCGAAACATTTCACTGCAGTTGGAAGATAAAACTATCGATTACCTTGCAGAAGTCGGCTATGACCCGGTCTATGGTGCCAGACCGCTCAAACGTGCAATTCAGAAAGAACTTGAGACTGCCTTGGCAAGAGCAATTTTATCAGGAGAAATCCATGACGGACAGGAAGTCACAGCAAATGTTTCCAAAGCTAAAATATTTTTTGAAAATATTACTTCTGTCTCCAATGAGAAATAAGCCGTTAAATAGATTTTCAATTTCGGTTCTCTAACTTAGTTAAAAGTGAGAGAAGCCGAGTCCGGGGCTGACCATGGCGGTAGCCCCTTCAACCACCTCCAGGTCTAGTGCTATGGATTGGAGGTATTTCTGTTAACACCTTGCTTATATAAGGAGGTATTATGTTACATTTAGCACGTTACTCATCAATAACACCGTCAGATTTTGATAAAGCTCTCGGGATTACCGTTGGGTTTGATTCAATGTTTGACCGTCTTTTCGGAGATGTTGAAAGGTCTGAAAACCAGGGCGGTTTTCCACCATACAATATTCGTAAGGACGAAGAATATTTGTACACCATTGAAATGGCTGTTGCCGGATTTTCCAAAGAGGATCTGGAAGCAGAGCTCAAAGAAGGTGTATTAACTGTGCGTTCAAAAACAGATCAGGAAGAAGGAGAATATTTGCATCGTGGGATTGCCAAGCGGGCATTTACACGGAGTTTTACCATTTCTGATGACGTGATAGTTAAAGGAGCGGAATTGGTTAATGGTATGCTGACCATTAGTCTTGAAAGGATCGTTCCTGAAGAAAAGAAATCTCGCATGATCGAGATTGGTCAGCCAACAGAGTCAGATCTTAAGAAATTAAATTAATCTTAAGCTGATTCTGCTTGCTAAAATTATCCCGCCAGAGTTTGTTTCTACATAACTTTGGCGGGATTTTTTGTTTTTAAGGCTTGAAAGTCTGAATTATCTAGTATTCAAAACCAGCTAAGTATTTTCAATGAATTTGGCTATAAATTTTATAGAATTGACGCAGGCAATGTGGTTATTGACGAGGCTGTTGATATTTGGATCAAAAAATTATATCTAATATTTTCTATCTAATCTTTGGAGTGGGCAAGTAAATTTAAGTTTGGAAACACACTCACATTTCTTTTTGAATTTCTTGGATTACGTTTCGGTATTGTTTTTCAATTATACTGTGCTTAATATGGCGACCATTGACCACCATTTGCCGACCTGCAGACCAGACTTCACGGACAAGGGAATCGTTACCGCAAAAAATCCAACGATCTAAAATTTGATCTTCAGTGCATCCACAAAAAGTCAGACTTTCTGCATCAAGTGTCAGCAAATCAGCCCAATTCCCGGATGTTATACTTCCGGAATTACGGCCCAAAGCTTGAGCTCCGCCTACTAGAGAATCATTGTAAAGTGCATGCCCGACAGATCCTGGTACTTGAGACATAACATTGCGTTCTTTTTTTAAGAGTCGTTGACTGTATTCTAATAATCGTAATTCTTCTGTTAGTGAAATTTGTACATTTGAATCAGAACCAATTCCATATTTTCCCCCAGACAAAAGCCAGCCGGAACCATCAAAGATTCCGTCTCCCAGATTGGCTTCAGTGATTGGACACAATCCTGCTACTGCTCCGGATTTAGCCGAATTGTGTATTTCTTTTGAGGTTAAATGAGTTGCATGAATAAAACACCATTTTGAATCAACTGCAGTATTATCCAACAACCATTCCACCGGGCGAGCGTTGAATTTAAGCTGAAAGTCAACAACTTCTTTGAGTTGTTCAGCAATGTGAATATGTACCGGTCCGGAGGTCTTCGCTTCGATTATTTCTACCAAGGCTTCTGGAGAAACTGCTCGCAAAGAATGTGGTGCGATTCCTAGCAAATAATCTTTCGGGGCATTACTGAGTGCAGCTCGCGCTAGTTCAAGAATACGAAAATATTGTACTGAATTATTGCCAAAGCGAAGTTGGTTTTGAGAAAGTTTAGATCCGTCTAAATTACTTTGCATATAAAAAACTGGCAGATGTGTCAATCCTATTCCTGTTTCTTGAGCTGCAGTGATTATCCGACAAGATGTTTCTGCTATATTATCATAGTGCTTTCCGGCTTCCTGATGGTGTACATAATGGAACTCGCCGACTGAAGTATATCCGCATTCCAGCATCTCCATAAATACTTGTGAGGCAATCGCTTCAAGTTGCTCTGGAGAAAGTTGTTCCAAAAAATGATACATTAACACCCTCCAACTCCAAAAACTGTCATTATTCTTCAAACGCTTTTCGGTCAATCCAGCTAGAGCCCTTTGAAAAGAGTGACTATGCAGATTCGATAATGCAGGTAGAAGGATTCGATTTTTTAGATGTATATCTTCATGATTAGGTTCAATCCCTGATTCTACTGATTCAATCTTGCCCGACGAATCAATTGTCACACGTACATTCTTTGACCATCCTTCGGGAATGAGAGCTAATTCAGCAAAATATTTCATTTTGTTATAGTTTTTGAGTTGAGGGAAAAATTATATGTACTTACAAAAAGAAAGCAAGATGTTAATTTAAATTGGAATGCAGATGATGAAGTTAGAGAGATTAAGTTGATTAAAAATTAAATATGATTCTGAAAATAAACCTTTTTACATTTTGTGTGGGAATACAAATTTCAAAAATTGGAGAGTCATGAATCCAGTTGAAGTATTTGAAGGAGAAAGCCCTGTGATTCTAGGACAACCTCACGGAGGGACATTTATACCTGCAAAAGTTGCTTCTCAATTCAATGCTAACGGTCTTAAGATAGCTGATACAGACTGGCATATTCATAGACTTTACAAGGGTCTGCTTCCACAAGCAACTGTGGTACAGGCCACTTTTAATCGCTATCTAATTGATGTGAATCGTGATCCTTCTGGAAAATCACTTTATCCTGGACTGGTTACAACTGAACTATGTCCGACATTGGATTTTGAGGGGCAGGACATTTATAATAAAGGAGCAGAACCAGATGCTCAGGAAATTGAAAGTCGTCTACAAACTTACCATACCGCGTATCATGCTGCACTGTTGGAACAACTTAATCGTATCAAAAAAAAATACGGCATTGTCTTGCTTTTCGATTGTCATTCAATCCGCTCATACCTGCCAAATTTATTTGAAGGTGCATTACCGGAATTAAATTTAGGTACAAACAATGGTAAGAGTTGTGATTCAAAAATTGAAAAAGTAGCAATCGACATGTGTGAAAAGGATGGCAGATACAATTACGTTTTGAATGGACGTTTCAATGGGGGTTGGACTACCCGGACTTATGCAAATCCAGAATATGGAATTCATTGTATTCAACTGGAAATTGCACAACGGACTTATATGGATGAGTTTGTGCCTTGGAAATTTTGTGAAGATAGGGCAGAAAAACTTCAGTTGTATTTGAAAAATTTATTGAGAGAGCTGGAAATAAAAATAAAAAAGTGTCTTTGACCCTAATGTACCAGATGTCCTATAAGCATAAGCTATTTTACGCCTGTACTAGGAATTATTGAATCCATCTTAAGTGTAAAGAGAAAATATTATTTTAAAAACAGCTAATCTATCTCGAATGCTAACAATACGCACTTACGCATCAAATAGTTTTACGGAACCTCTGAAAACGCAGTCAAAACACAAATCCGGATCACAGTTTCTGTTTATGTGCCTGTGGCTCTTATCAAAAAACGACTGAAAATAGATGCATCACTCTACAATATTCTACGGGTTTTAAGCCGGTCATTATTTGAAAAATATCATTAATTCAGTTACTTGATAAATCTAATAATACTCCAATTGCCATTGAAGATTCTTTCCAATTGAATTTATTCGATAACTTATTGGGACACTAGTGAAGAAATATATGAAAAGTACTTGACAGGTTCAGCTAATAAACTTATAACTTTGCGTGCAAGGATGTTACACAATTTCAATAACGATGTTTTCAGTATTTGAATTTTCGTTCTGTGTAGCATTTTATCTTTGCGCAATGGTGCTGCAAAGATTTTTTAACTCTTATTGGAGAATAAAATGAAAGTACTGAATAAAATGATTTTGGGTACTTTGTCGGCGACTTTGGCTTTAAGCCTAGTTTCCACTGCGGCTAGTGCCGGACAATGCACGAACGAGAGATGGAACAAAGTAATGAAGCGCGGTAAAATTGTTATCGGTGTTAAGGCCGATTACAAACCTTGGGGTTATCGCAATACCGCCGGTGGACTGGTGGGTATGGAAATTGACATGGCCAAGGATGTCGCTGACGCAATGGGCGTGAAACTGGAATTGGTTCCGGTGCAGTCCTCGAACCGGATGCAGTTCTTGGAACAGGGCAAAACCGACATGATGATCGCCACCATGTCGGATCGTGTGGATCGCCGTAAAATTGTCGGCATCACTCAGCCCAACTATTACACTTCCGGAACTAATATTATGTCTCCGAAAGCCTTGGGCCTAACCTCTTGGGAAGATCTGCGCGGCAAGCCGGTTTGCGGCAAACAAGGGGCATTCTATAACAAAATTGTCGCCGAGCGTTATGGAGCGAAAATCACCGCCTTCACCGGAAACGCTGAATCCAAACAAGCTTTGCGCGATAAAAAGTGTATCGCCTGGGTTTATGACGATTCCTCCATTATGTCGGATCTATCTTCCGGAAATTGGGACGATTTTGAAATGCCTTTGGCTTCCGAAGACGATAACCCCTGGGGACTTGCGGTTCCTTTAGAGGAGCTAAGTTGTGTATTTGGCAACTTCATGACCGGTATGACATACAACTGGCATCAGTCCGGACGTTTGATCGAACTGGAGAAAAAACACGGCATTCAGGCTACAAATTATCTCGTCATCCAAAAGTTTCGTAGTAAAGACTGGTTGGAAGGCAAATAAATCAAACACAAACCAGTTGAGCATTGCAGATAAATCTTGACTGGTTTCCATTTTCTTTCCGGCGACCGGACTTGAACTAAAAAAGTTCCGGTCGCTTTCACCCGCACCGGACGTTCCGGTTCTCCCCGAAAAATATTCATAATGTCCGAAGCCATCAGCCATTTCTTTTTGGAGCTTTACAAAAGCGATCCCAAATGGAACTTCATTTTTTTCTATGATCCGGTTCAGATGGATCGTGTCATCGAAGGTTTTTGGACTACCATTGAACTGGCAGTGGTTTGTGTCCTGATCAGTGTTGTGATTGGGATTGTCGGAGCATGGATGCAAAACCAGCACAACCGATTTTTACGCTTGCTGGTTCAGGGTTATATCCAGTTTTTCCGTAACACTCCGCCATTGATTCAGTTGATGTTTTTCTACTTTGCACTGGGTCAGTTTACACCGACTTATTCTCCGGACGGTTGGCTGGAAATTCCTATTATTTCCAATGTAGGCTGGGCTATTATTTCACTTTCGTTTTTTGCCGGAGCTTTCAATGTGGAAATCTTCCGGGCTGGAATTGAGGCGGTTCCGGAATCTACCAAAGAAGCCTCCGAAGCACTGGGTTTCAGCCATTTACAAACTTACCGTTACATTGTTTTGCCGTTGGCTTTTCGGGTCAGTTTGCCTTCTCTGAACAACAATTTGGTGAACCTTGTCAAAACCACAACGCAAGCTATGGCCATTGCAGTTCCGGAACTTCTTTACCAAATGGTGAGCATTTACAACGACTATTCGACAGCCATGAATGCTTCGATGCTGTTGTTGTTTGTCGTGTATATCGGCCTGGTTGCCATTCTGGTTTTTGGCATGAGCCGATGGGAGGAAAACAGTCGAATTCCGGGTTATGGAGGATGAATGTTTTCAAGATGTGGGTTCCTGAAATCTCAAGTAGAATACACTAATTCAGAAACTCAAGTTTAATGAGTACTAAGTTACCAAAGCAGAGCAAAATCGTAATTATTGGCGGCGGAATCATGGGGTGTAGCACGGCGTACCACCTTTTAAAAAATGGTTGCAGAGATGTAATTTTGCTGGAGCGGAAGAAATTAACAAGCGGCACCACTTGGCATTCCGCTGCACAAGTTCGGCAACTTCGATCTACCGAAAGTCTCACACGGCTTGTGCAGAATAGCGTGGCATTGTATTCCTCGCTGGAAGCAGAAACCGGACAGGCCACCGGATGGAAACAAACTGGAAGTTTGAGCATTGCCACCAATCCGGATCGCCTCACACACATTCGCCGACAAGCGTCTCTTTCGCAAGCTTTCGGAATTGGTGCCGAGGAAATTTCAGTGAGCAACGCCGCTGAAAAATGGCCGTTGATGCGTAGCGATGATCTGATCGGTGCAGTTTATTCACCCTCTGATGGACGGGTCAGTCCGAGCGACATTTGCGCCGCACTGATTAAAGGAGCAAAGTCACAGGGGTTGAAGGTTTTCGAGGATACACCAGTTACTGGAATTCGCACTGAAAATGGACGTGTAGCCACCGTCCAAACCGCACAGGGGGAAATCAGTTGTGAAACAGTCGTCAACTGTGCTGGAATTTGGGGACGTAGCATTGCCACAATGGTTGGAGCCGTCGCACCACTGCACGCATGTGAACATTTTTATTTACTCACCGAACTGATGGATTCGGTCACGGCTCCGCTCCCTACACTCAGCGACCACGACGGACATCTTTATCTGCGGGATGAGGGTGGGGGGTTACTGATAGGTTGCTTTGAGCCGCAAGGAAAAGCCTTAGACATTGAAACACTTCCTGAAGATTTTGCTTTCGATTTACTTCCGGAAGATTGGGATCACATTGAACCGATTCTCGCAAACGCCATGCACCGCATTCCGGAACTGGAGCAAACCGGTGTGAAAATGTTACTCAACGGCCCGGAAAGTTTTACTCCGGATGACCGTTTTTTGTTGGGTGAATCTCCGGAACTGCGTGGGTTCTTTCTTGGTTGCGGAATGTGTTCTGTAGGTATTGCAACGGGCGGCGGGGCCGGACGCGCACTTGCTGAATGGATAATTGACGGCGAGCCGTCGATGGACCTTTGGCCGGTAGATATTCGGCGTTTTGTTCCGGCACAAAATACTTTACGGACACTTCGTGAACGTTCTCCGGAAACGCTCGCTTTGCATTACGCCGTCAGTTTTCCCGGAAGACAGCATCAAACTGCTCGGAATTTGCGACTTAGTCCTTTGCATTCCCGACTCGAAAATGCCGGAGCAGAATTTGCGGAACGAATGGGTTGGGAACGGCCTCGCTGGTTCAATCCGGAAAACAAACCGACTGCACCGGAGTTGAGTTTTGAGAAACCCGGCTGGCATTCACTTCATGCGGAAGAACATCGAGCGGCAAGAGAAGCTGTTGTTTTATTTGACCAATCGACTTTTGGGAAATTGCTGGTGCAGGGACGTGACGCGGAATCAGTTCTACAAAGATTATGTGCCAACGACATTTCCAAAGCAGACCGCCGAGTTGTTTATACAGCCATGCTCAACAAGCATGGCGGTTACGAAAGTGATTTAACTTTGATGCGCTTAGATGCGGATAGTTTTTTGCTCGTCACCGGAACCGGACAACCGGTGCGCGACAAAGACTGGATTCGTAGAAACCTCAATCCGGACGAGTTTGTCACCGTTACCGACGTTACCGGATCTTATGCAGTAATCAGCATTGCGGGGCCAAATTCACGAAAGTTATTGAGTCGTGTCAGTTTAGACGATTTTTCAAACTACGGTTTTCCGTATTACACACACCGCACCATTGAGGTTGGTCCGGCGATGGTTCGTGCGGCTCGTTTATCATACGTTGGAGAGTTGGGCTGGGAATTGTATATTCCGAGCGAATCTGCACTTCCGGTTTTTGACGCACTCAGCACGGTTGGTGATGATTTAGGGTTAAAACTTGCTGGGGTCGAGGCACTCAGTTCCTTACGCATCGAAAAGGGTTATTGTGCGTGGGGGCATGAAATCGGGCCGGACGATACACCATTGCAAGCCGGACTTGAGTTTGCGGTGAAATTCAATAAACCGGAATCATTTATCGGAAAGGAAGCACTGTTAAAGAAGAAAACGGAAGGAGACACCCGCCATTTGGTGATGCTCACCGTCGCCGATTCAGAAGCATTCCCACACGGCGGAGAACCGATTTGGTGGAATAACAAGTTAGTTGGGCGTACCACTTCCGGAACTTTTGGGCATACACTTGGTTGCGCCGTGATGATGGGTTACATCGGCTGGGTGGAAACGAAACTGGACACAATGCTGAACACTGGTAATTTTGAGGTTGAAATTGCTCGCAGGCACTTTCCCGCTCAAGTTTCACTGGATGCGCCTTACGATCCAAAAGGACTCGCATCACGAAAATAATGATTGTTATTTCAATATTTTAATTTAAATTTATTCGAGTTAAAAAACAATGTTCGGTTATTTAAACCACATTCCGGGAATTTCCCCCAACTCACAGCAAAGCGATTTGCCGGTATTATTGCCGTATCAAGGGCACTCTGCCGGAAAACCGGAAGATTTGCGTTTCAGCCGTTGGTTGGCTTCTTCTTCGCCGTGGGTTTTGTTGGTGATATTTTTATTGATTAGCTTCTATCCATTGGCCGTTCTAGCGCAATCAAAATACACGCTCATTCAAGCCTTTGCGACCCTTTGGCGTTGGTTGCCTTTTGTTGTCGGCAGTGGATTTGTGATGAATTTATTGATTAGTTTTTTTACCATGCTGTTTGGAACGGTTGCAGGAGTTTTTCTCGGTTTGGGACAAATTTCAGTCGTTGCTCCGGTGCGGAAATTCTCATGGTTTATCACACAACTTTTTCGCAATTCGCCGTGGTTGGTGTTGCTTTTTATCGTGATGCTGACTTTTCCTTTTGAAATTGAAATTGGAGAGCACATCATTTCAATTCCGGATTGGATGAAAGCAGTTTTCGGGCTTTCATTGCCCATTATGGCCAATATATCTGAAGTAGTTCGGGGCGCGGTGCAGTCCGTTCCTACCGGACAATGGGAGGCTTCGGAGTCTTTGGCTTTCAGTCGTGTTCAAACGATTTGGAAAATTATTCTGCCGCAATGTTTTAAGCGTATGATTCCGCCGTGGATGAACTGGTATGCGATTTTGACCATGGCGACTCCATTGGTTTCATTGCTAGGTGTTGAGGAAATAGTCACGCTATCGCGTCAGGCAATGGAAGCCGAAGATAATCATCCTGAATTACTGATTCCATTTTTCGGCTTTGCACTTTTAATTTTCTTTGCTTATTGTTATCCGATTGCACGTTGGACATTAAAACTTGAAGAACGATATTCTGTTAAATTTTGAGAGATTGACATGACCATAAATAACTGGACTCCGGAACAACCGATTGTTTCCCTGAACAATGTATATAAATCTTTTGGTGAACTCGAAGTTCTCAAAGGCATCAGTTTTGATGTGATGAAAGGCGAAGTGATTTGTATTATCGGCCCTTCCGGATCCGGAAAATCCACTTTGATTCGTTGCATCAATGCCCTCAATGACATCAATTCCGGTTCCATCAAAGTTCACGGCTTGGAAGTCAATGACTCCAATTTGAACAAATTGGAATTGCGAAAAAATGTCGGCATGGTTTTCCAACAGTACAACCTTTTTCCCCACAAAACCGCACTGGAAAATATCATGATGGCTCCCGAATTGGTTTTGAAAGAAGCCAAAGAAGATGTGCTGGTCAAAGCCCAGGCCTTAATCCGTAAAGTCCGGCTCGAAGACAAGCAAAACAACTATCCGGCTGAGCTTTCCGGAGGACAACAACAACGAGTCGCCATCGCCCGTTCGCTGGCCATGAATCCGGATGTGATGCTTTTCGATGAAGTCACCGCCGCCCTTGATCCGGAAACGGTCAAAGAGGTTTTGATTACAATTAAGGAGCTTGCGGCAGAAGGGATGACGTGTATTTTGGTAACGCACGAAATGGGTTTTGCTCGTGAATTGGCAGATCACATTTATTTCACAGATCGGGGAATTATTGTCGAACACGGGCCACCCGCAACTTTTTTCAAAGAAGCCAAAGACCCGCGTACCAAAGAATTTTTGAGTCAGATTTTGTAAATTTTACAAAACCAATAACACTTCAAACGAACTATGAAACAAAATAACACAGCAGATATTATCATCATCGGCGGTGGAATCATTGGATGCAGCATTGCCTACAATTTGGCGAATCAAGGGGCAAAAAATGTCGTGGTTTTGGAGAAGGGAGAACTTTGTTCCGGAGGAACGGCGAAATCCTGCGCCATTTCACGCAGTCATTATTCAATTGAAGCCAATGTGCATCATGCTGTAGAAAGCGTGAAAATTTTTGAAAACTTTGATGATATGGTAGGTGGTGATCCAAGATTTACTTGTACAGGACAATTGGTTTTGGGACAGGAAAAGCATCGACCAGTGATGGAAAGTGTATTTTCCACTCAGAACAAATATGGTAGTGACACTCAAACCTTGACTCCAGCGGAAGCTGCTAAACTTCATCCTTTACTTCAATTTGAGGATGTGGATGTAATTGGTTTTGAATCACGGTCAGGTTATTGTGATCCTTATTTAACCACAATAGCTTACGCAAAGCGTGCAAAAGATTTGGGGGTGAAATTTTTTACTGGAACTCCTGTTACCGGCATCCGAATCAACGCTGTAAACAAAACCATCGAAACACGTCGAAGTGATTTTGAATGCTCCACTCTTATCCTTGCAGCCGGACCATGGACACATAATTTGGGAAAAATGCTTGGAATTAAATTCCCTTATGAAATCAGCAAACACAAGGTGCTAACTTTGAAAATCGACATACCTTATGAAAAAGACTGGCCGATTGTGAAGGATTTACTTACTCCGGAAAAAATTTACTTTAGACCGGATGCTGGTGGTGTAGTACTGGTTGGTACTGGAGATCAAGGCGATCCGGTTAATAATGTTGAAGAGATGACGAACGATGTGGAAATGGAACACATTGAACGGATTGGCAAACTAATGGCCAACCGTATGCCTGCCTTTGCCGACGCAAAACTTGTACGGAGTTGGACTGGTCCGTATGACATTCCTCCGGATTGGAATCCCATCATAGGTCTTGTTCCGAAACTTGAAGGTGTGCATGTGGCGGTTGGTTTCAGCGGACATGGTTTCAAATTGGCGCCCACAATTGGCGAATCTTTGGCACAAAAAATTCTTGGAACAAATCCGCGTGTTCCAATTGATATGTATGATATGACACGTTTTGAAACCGGTAAAACTCTAAATGGGGCTTATGGAATTGGTACATTTGCCTGAAAAACCTGAATTTACAGTTCGTAGCGGAATTTTCCGGAAACTCTTTGCTAAGCACTGACTCCCGATCAGGCAACGCATCGCACAACCACTTTCGATTCAAATAGAAAAAGGCGTTTTGAGCGGAGAAAAGCTGGAAAATGATTTGCAACGAATTTTGAAACCGCTTAAAAATTATGATTCTATTTTGCTGGCTTGCACACATTATCCGGCAATTGAAACCGAGATTAAAAAACACCTCAAACCCTATTGTCAATTACTTGATCCAGTTGATGAAATGGTGGAATGGGTTCAGCAAAGAAGGCCAAGTAAACAAGATTCAGTTGAAACGGTATTTATGTCCACAGGTAGTCCGGAACAATTGGAACGGTTCCGTTATAACAGCAAAAAAGTGTTTGATGTTTACATTTCAAAAGTGTATGCTGTTTTGCAAGATGAAATGGACTTTACCTTCTAAACTCAAATTAATGTAGTATTAGTACATTTTAATTTTTCGGTGTTCATGATCCGGCAACGGTCGGGACACTGTTGCGGAACCGGATGTGAGTTCGTTGTGAATTGACATTGCGGTTCTATTTGGCTGGAAAGCAGTAGTGAGCAAAGAATGGTCTTTGTCCACAGGTATATGACTTTCTGTTTTGTAAACCTCTTTTGAGAGAAATTATGCAAAAAGTAATAAAGTGGCTGGCGGTAACTGCGCTGGCGTTGACTATTGGCGTTCCCGTCTGGGCGGAGCAAACGTTCGTCACCATCGGAACCGGTGGAGTGACGGGTGTTTATTATCCAACCGGTGGTGCGATTTGCCGCCTGGTTAACAAGAAACGAAAGGAACACGGTATCCGATGCTCCACGGAAAGTACCGGAGGTTCCGTTTACAATATCAATACCATCCGTGCGGGAGAACTCGACATGGGTGTAGCCCAGTCTGACTGGCAGTATCATTCCTATCGTGGAACAAGCAAGTTCAAGGATCAAGGTCCGTTCAAAGGATTACGTGCGATTTTTTCCGTACATCCTGAGCCTGTGACCATTGTTGCTCGCCGTGATTCCGGGATTCGTCATATCAGCGATCTCAAAGGCAAGCGTGTCAATATCGGGAATCCCGGTTCCGGAACGCGTGCTACCTGGGAAGTGATCGAGGAAGCACTTGGCTGGAGCCGAAGTGATTTAAAATTGGCAGCGGAACTGCGTTCTGCAGAAACCGGACAAGCACTTTGCGACAATAAAATTGATGCCTATTTCTGGCTTGTCGGGCATCCTTCAGGATTGACAAAAGAGACAGTGTCTTCCTGTGATGCTGTCCTAGTGGAAGCTTCCGGTTCAGGGATTGCGAAACTGGTTAAAGATAATTCCTTCTACCGCTGGGCTACAATTCCGGGCGGTATGTATTCAGGAAACCCGAATGATATCAAAACTTTCGGAGTTGGTGCAACTTTTGTTACCTCCACACGTGTACCGGCAAACGTGATTTATCATGTTGTCAAAGCTGTGTTTGATAATTTTGATCAGTTCAAAAAACTGCACCCGGCATTTCGCCATCTAAATGAGCGCGAAATGATTACAGACTCACTTTCTGCTCCATTGCATGAAGGAGCTTTGCGTTACTACAAAGAGCGCGGCTGGATGTGATCATACCTGATTGAGGCATTGTCCGGAAAGTGTTGTTCGCTTTCCGGCTCTGCTTTTCCCCCTTTCTTTCCCGATTTTCATCAATCTTTATTAAATACGTTTTCTCTATGAATTCAAAAAATGAAATCTCTGAGAATAACGTAACAGATACTTCATCCGATGAATTACATGAAAAACTTGAAGAAATGGTGGCTACGGTTGATACAGGTGTCCGTAATTTACGTTCCTGGGCTGGCTGGGTTTTAACCTCTGTTTCCCTGGCATGGTCGCTTTTTCAGCTTTGGATCGCTTCACCTTTTCCGTACATGCTGGCAGATTTAATACCCCTTTTGAATAGTACCCATACTCGCTCAGCTCACTTGGGATTTGCGATATTTTTGGCTTTTGTGGCCTTTCCTGCATTGAAGCGCTCACCACGAACAAAGGTCCCGATGCAAGACTGGATATTTGGTTTGACCGGTACCTCCTGTGCTCTGTACATTGCAGTTTTTTCGGATCAACTGGCACTTCGTCCGGGGCTACCAATCACACCGGATTTGATTATTTCTGGGATTGGGTTGGTATTTTTACTAGAAGCAACCAGACGTGCACTGGGTTTGCCTATGATGTGCGTGGCGCTTTTGTTTTTGAGTTATGTGTTTTTTGGTGAATATGCTCCAGATATTATTGCATGGCAGGGGGCTTCATTTCAGAAAGCCATGTCTCACATGTGGCTGACACAGGAAGGTGTTTTTGGAATTGGCTTGGGCGTTTCCACTGGATTCATTTTTTTGTTTGTTCTTTTTGGTGCATTACTGGAAAAAGCAGGAGCCGGAAATTATTTCACCCAGGTTGCTTTCGCTTTACTAGGTCATTATCGCGGTGGACCTGCAAAAGCAGCAGTTGTTTCTTCCGGAATGAATGGAATGATTTCCGGTTCCTCAATTGCGAATGTGGTGATTACGGGAACTTTCACCATTCCGCTTATGAAAAAAGTTGGTTTTTCTGCGGAAAAAGCCGGAGCGGTTGAAGTTGCTGCCTCAACTAACGGTCAGTTGATGCCGCCGATAATGGGAGCAGCAGCTTTTTTGATGATTGAATATGTGGGGATTTCATATTTGGAAGTTATCAAACATGCTTTTTTGCCCGCAGTTATATCTTATATTGCACTGGTTTACATTGTTCATTTGGAAGCAATGAAAGCAGATTTGAAAGGACTTCCTCCACGAAAAGTGACCACGATTTTTCAAAAAATTGTAACATTTCTGATGGTGATGATCAGTTTGGTGATACTTTCCGGAATCATTTATTATGGTTTTGGCTGGATTAAATCAGTCGCTGGAGAAGCATCACCGTGGATAGCTGGAGTTTTAATTTTGACAGCATATTTTGCACTTATGCGTTATTCCATTAATTTTCCTGATTTGGAAATTGACGAACATCATCTTGAGTTGACAGAACTTCCTGAGACTGGCCCAACTGTTAAATCCGGATTGCATTATTTACTTCCGGTTGTTGTTTTAATTTGGTGTTTGATGGTTGAACGATTTTCACCGGGACTGGCCGCATTTTGGGCTACGATGATCATGCTGTTCATTTTAGCAACTCAACGGCCGTTGAAAGTATTTTTCCGGAAAAGTGGTGATTTGGAGCACGAATTTTTCAAAGGTCTCCGGAACTTAGTTGACGGGTTAATATTCGGTGCGCGAAACATGATTGGAATTGGAGTTGCCACTGCAACTGCTGGAATCATCGTCGGCACGGTAACATTGACCGGAATTGGATTGGTGATGACCGAGTTTGTAGAGTTTATCTCCGGAGGAAACTTGATGTTGATGTTACTGTTTACAGCATTTATTTGTCTTGTGTTGGGCATGGGATTGCCAACCACAGCAAATTACATCGTGGTCTCCACGCTGATGGCTCCGGTGGTTGTAACATTAGGTGCGCAAAACGGTTTGATCGTGCCGTTGATTGCGGTTCATATGTTTGTCTTTTATTTTGGAATTTTAGCAGACGATACGCCACCAGTCGGTTTAGCGGCTTTTGCGGCTTCAGCGATTGCGCAAAGTGATCCGATTAAAACCGGAATACAAGGTTTTCTCTATGATATTCGCACGGCAATTCTTCCTTTCCTTTTTATTTTCAATACCGAACTTTTGATGATTGGGATTGAGAGTTGGTGGCATTTGCTGATCACAATTATCACCGCGATTCTGGCCATGCTTTTGTTTGCCGCCGCCACTCAAGGCTATTTCTTTGTAAAAAGTCGTTGGTGGGAAACACTCATTCTGCTCTTGATTTCATTCACATTCTTCCGTCCTGGTTACTGGTGGGAAATGGTTTATCCTTCAAGCCAGATTGTTCAGCCAATTAAGATTGTTGAAATGGTTGAGCAACTTCCTCCAAATGCAGATTTGCGTTTACATGTAGAAGGTGAAAGTATCGAAGGGAATCTTGTCAGCAAAATGGTTGTTCTACCAATGGGAGAATCAGCACCTGGAAAAGCTCGATTAGAAAAAGCTGGACTGGAATTACGCACAGAAAAAAAGAGAGTTTTTGTTGATATGGTCAAATTTGACAGTTTGGCGCAAAAAGCCGGGATCGATTTTGATTGGGAAATACTCAGTCTGCAAATTCCCACCGACCGTCCTGCCAAGCAGTGGATGTACTTTCCTGCCTTAGCACTTTTGGGTCTTGTGGTTATCCGCCAACGACGGCGGAGAACTTAAGACTCATGATAGGTAAAAGTAATACAAAACTATGGCAACCAACCCAGGCCCCCTAAAAGGCTTACGTATTTTAGACATGACCCGGATTTTGGCCGGACCGACCTGCACTCAAATTCTTGGCGATTTGGGAGCGGATGTGATCAAAATTGAGCGTCCCGGAGCGGGTGATGATTCCC